>ERZ1026852.529-NODE-529-length-23528-cov-19.540962_pt1 | contig 23528 bp, 7 predicted proteins | sample MGYA00380156_ERZ1026852 | MGnify/ENA primary metagenome ERZ1026852 (study PRJEB33269, sample SAMEA4719792) | human gut metagenome | biome: human-associated habitat; feature: organic feature; material: feces | place: Cameroon | collected 2013-10 ...
GTGTAAAGTTCATAAATTTGTTATAACGTTATTTTATATAAATGCTTCTAAGCGGTTGCAAAGGTAACACTTTTTTCTGAAAGAGCACATTTTTTTATGGTTTAATTTGCGTTCAAAGTGAAAAAACACAAAAAAATGCCTGATTCATCAGTCAGCAGACAGACTTAATGGAGGATCAGGAACAGAGAAAACGAGCATGTTTTATAGCAAAAAGGAACAGAATAGTAGGAATTTTTATCCAAAATACATTAAAAAGGATTAAGCATTGAATATTTTCCAAGGTTTAAGCATTTTAAAACAGGGAAAATATGTATCTTTGCACCCGCTAACCGGGTTCTGTCTAGAATAGGTTGATATATAAAAGCATTTGCGATTACAGTGAAGAAGGATAACTGCACTCAGCATGCAGATAAAGGTTCTTGCGTTGGACTTATCTCCAGCGCCCTCCCCGAAGCTAGAAACAAGATTCTTGCGGCTAGCTCAGATACAGGGGTGTCCACCCATTGTATACCTGCGAAAACAGAATCTATCACGAAAAATTCTAAAGAACAACAGAACTGGTATGCACTCCGAACTACCTACGGAAGAGAGAAGAAAGCCTACGACTACCTCGTAGCAAAAGGCGTTTCTGCTTTCTACCCTACCATCCAGGTGATGAAAGAAATAAGAGGTCAACGTAAGGTTGTAACGGAATCCCGACTGCCCAACATCTTTTTTGCTTTCGGTACCGAAGAGGAAATCAAAAGTTATGTGTATGATAATGTGAATCTGCCATATCTCCGCTTCTATTACCGACACATGCATGAAGGGGCAAGGATTACGAAATCTCCTCTGATTGTTCCCCAGAAACAGATTGAGGGTTTGAAGATTATCTGTGAATCAGAAGCTGAAGATATCCTATATGTACCAGAAGAGGTACAGAAGTTCAAGGAAGGACAGATGGTCAGGGTGATAGATGGTAAGTTTAAGGGACTGACAGGAAGAGTGGCACGGTATCAGGGGCAGCAGCGCGTTGCCATCATCGTCGACGGCGGCTTTACCATGGCTACTGCTTATCTACCTACAGCCTTCCTGGAATATATATAGTATAACAAAAACTGAAATTAGTAAAAGGTAAAAGTGCAAAACAAAACTGTTTTAATCATTTTTTTGATATACGTAACGATGAATGTATCTGCCCAGGTGAAAACCACAGACAGTACGTTCATAAATAACTCGCGCCCTATAGTCTTTGTCGTCAACCGAACTGATATCAGCGAGAGTGACAAAGACTGGATTAACAATTTTCTGATTCCTGAGCTGGAAGCACTTGGAGACAGGGGCATCATCCTTGGGCGTGCTACGGCATCGCCGGAAGGTCCTACTCCCAACAACGTGCGACTTGCCCGGAGCCGAAAGGCTTCCATGGATGCCTTGCTAGGCAGATACGGTATCAACACCAAGCGCATCAGATATGATGTGGTGCCGGAAGATTATCCGCTCCTCCTCTCGCTGATGCAGATGGAGCACGACAAGTACCTGCCTATAGTAAAGACCGTCATCAGAAAACATGACGGAAAAGGTGACCAGCTGAAGGCGGAACTGAAACGGCTGGAAGGAGGAAAAATCTGGAACCATCTGCTCAAGAAATATTTTCCGCAGTTGCGTGCCGTCAGAATCATGCCGATAGACGAACGGCTCGTAAATACCAACCGGTTGCCCGAGGCAAAACCTATCCATACGGACTTGCCGTTTCCTAAGCCCAACATCTATGTGGAAATGCCGCTACCGGAACCGGCTGAAAGCAGCAGGAAACGCCGTGAGTTGCTGAGCATCAAGACCAATCTGCTCTACGACTTCGCCTATATGCCGGGCTACGACCGCTTCTGCCCTATCCCCAACGTGGCTATTGAGTATTATCCGCTGTCCGGACACTTCACATACGGTGCCAGTTTCGAGGGTCCCTGGTGGCAGAACTACAGCAAGCATAAATATTTCCAGTTGCGCAACTACCAGTTGCACACCCGGTATTACCTGCAAAGCGGTGAAACGGGTTTCAGGGGTTTCTTCGTAAGTGCTTACGCGCACGCGTTCCTATATAATATATGCTTCGACGAAAAACGGGGATGGGAAGGTGAAGGATGGGGAGCCGGACTGGGACTGGGTTGGGCGATACCGCTAGACCGCTCCAAACACTGGCGACTCGACATCGGTCTGCAGGCAGGATTTTTCAATACCCGCTACGACCCATACCAGTGGCTCTGCCCTGTGGATGGAGATAAAGACAAACAGGTATATTATTACAAATGGTATGGAGATGCCAAGGATTTCAAAAAGCGACAGTATCGCTATAATTGGTTAGGACCAACCCGACTGGAGGTGAGTTTGAGTTACGATATCCTCTACCGAAAAAGTAAAAGAAAGTAAATAATGAATCAGTTTCAGCAGTTAACATATCTCCTCAAGGGTTCTGTAAGCCACAAAGTTTGCAGAACGGGTACTGCTATCTTTTTCATTTCATCAGTTCTGCTGCTTGCAGGCTGCGAACGTGAGCCGAATCTCTATCTGCATCAGGGCGGTAAGGAAACTACAATGGATCTGCCGAAGATAGACCTGGAGCTGAAAGTGCTCTGGGATTATGAATTCAAATATGATGTGGTATACGACTGGGAGGCGGAATGGAAATACGGATGGGATGATGAGGACAACAAACTCTTCGGAAAAATCGGATATACCGAACCATCTGTTTTCGAGATAAGAAGATACTTCACACAGGATGTGCAATATGGTGCGCACGAAGCACCCTATAAGAACCTGATCCAGTCAAACCAGCTGACAGCCAATTACGACTTCGGTTTCTGGGATATCCTGGCATGGAACGACATCCAGACAGCGGATGGTATTCAAAGCGTCCGCATAGATGAATCTTCCACTTACGAATATGTAACGGCAAATACGGGACAGACGATGTTTCCCTCAAAATACAATGCTCCCCAATTCAGCAACTCCTTCTATCAACCGGAAGAACTGTTTGCGGGATATGAAAAGGGTATTGAAATCAACAGCAACCTTGACGGGTTTGTATTTGATGAGGAGCGCAACTGCTGGGTAAGGAGCCTGGAAATGCAGATGCAGCCTGTTACCTATATTTATCTTACGCAGATTATCCTCCACAACAACCGCCAGCATACCCGCATCGTAACGGGTATTGACGGTAGCGGCAACCTGAGTGGCATGGCGCGCAGCGTGAATCTGAATACCGGTGTTACCGGAGGGGATGCCATCACGGTAAACTATAATATGAGGATGAAGTTTGACCAGCAAATGAAGGATGGAGAGAAGGTGGATATCATTGGAGGCAGGGTCTTGACCTTCGGTATGCCGAAGTTGAATCCCAGCCGTTTAGATAACCATTCTTATATGGAATCTTTAGCAAAAGTAAGAGATGCCGACCTTAACAACCGACATTACTTGGATGTAAAGATGCAGTTTTATAATGGCAAGGACTCCACATTGGTCTTTGATGTAACCGACCAGGTTCGTCGACTGTACAAAGGTGGCGTCATCACAATTGATTTAGACATGACGAAAGTCCCTGTTCCGGTTCGTCCCGGCGGCTCCGGTTTTGATGCCGTAGTCAAGGATTTCGAAGAAAAGCAATGGGAGTTTGATATGTAAAAAGAAGGTTAATGAAAAAGATAAAGATGATAATGTCTTGAAAATAAAGATGATGTCTTTAGATGATGATAATGAAACAGATAAATAAATAATAGTAAGAACATAATTTTGACAAACAATTTAAAGAACTTAAGTATGAAGAAAATTTTATTTTGTTCAGCCTTAGCAGCTGTAGCACTTTCCAGCTGCTCAAGTGATGATTTTATGGGTGATACCCCAGGAAATGTACAGTCTAACACTTCCGCTATTAATTTCGATGGTGGTACTGGTAAAATTACTCGTGCAACAACTCAAACCGGTGCTGCAGCAGCAACAACTCTTGGTAATAGCTATGTTGTATATGGTTACAAGACGGTAAACACTGCTCCAACTACTGTATTTGACCACTACACCATCAATTGGAACAACCAGGCAGGCAAGACAGAGTCAAATACATGCGGTTGGGAATACGTTGGTCAGAAGGCTAACTCTTTGAGCAAATTGCCAGGAGATAAGGACCAAACTATTAAATATTGGGATTATTCTGCTTCACAGTATGATTTCGTAGCTTTCTCTTTTGGTAAAGCAATTCAAGGAGAAGGAGATGGTAAAGTTAAAGCAACAGCAGTAACAACAACTCCTAAACTTTCGTATACTCTAACCGGAGCTGTTAATGATTTGGCTAAATGCTTCATTGCAGACCGCATAACAGCTAATTCAACAACTACAGGTAAAGATAATCTGCTCGTTCAATACCAAAAGGATGTACAGTTCAACTTCCGTTCCCTTTCTACAAAGGTAACAATGGGTATCTACGAGACAATTTCAGGATATTCAGTAAAGGATGTTAAGTTCTATTCAGCTGAAAACACAAAAGCTACAGATAATAAGCCAACCCTTTATGCAGCAAATGCTACTATTCCTTCAGGTAAGGGTACTATCTCTGTAACTTTCCCTACAACAGATGAAACCAATACTGATTATAACAAAGCACATGTTGAATTTAGGGCAGCTACGGGAAGCGATAATTCTTCATCTATTCAATTCGGAAACCTTTCTACTGTAGAAAAAGAAAAAGAAGAAAAGGGTACAACAGGATTCATTGGAAGAGACATTACAGAATTTTCTACTCCAAAAGAAGGTACTAACAAAAAATATGAAGTTGTTATTCCTGCTAAAGTAGGTGCCCTTACTCTTAAGGTAGATTATACACTTGAGTCTATCGATGGATCAGGCGAAACTATCAAGGTTACAGGTGCTACAGCTGTTGTCCCAGAAAAGTACACAAACTGGGAGCCTAACTACGCTTATACATACATCTTTAAGATTTCTGATAAGACCAATGGTTCTACTGGAACTCCTGGAACTAATCCAGCAGGTCTCTACCCTATCACATTCGATGCAATTGTAACAGAGACTGAGACTGGCAAGCAGGAGACAATCACTACAGCTGACAAGAACTCTATTACAACTTATGCTAAGGGTGCTATCAACGAGGAGTATAAGAAAGATGCAAACATCTATGTATCAGTAAATAATACTACAGCCCTCCATATCAAGAATGGGGAAGATGATACAACACCAACAAACGTTAAGCTCTTCACAGCAACAGGTACAGGTTCTTATGAGAAGAATATTACTGAGGCAACTGTAGCTCTTTGCTTATCAAAGGGAACTACTACCGCTACAACTGGTGAAAAAGTTCTTTCTGTTGATGATGATAACAAATTGACTGTAACTCCAGCTACTGGTCTTACTATTGCTACTCAAATCGAAGCAGCAGATGCAGTAGATGGCAACGCAATTTCTGGTAACTTCGCTAAGTTCAAACCATCAACCCCTGGTACATACGTATTCGAGTTCACTGATACCGATACAAAGAAGTACTATAAGGTAATTATCGTTAAGTAACAGATTCCTCTTTTGCCCCCAAAAACTCGGGAGCAAAACAATACTATTAAGGCCGGACGGGGTTGAATGTTCCCTGCCCGGCTCCTATGATAAAAAGCAAGAAGAAAATGAAATTATATCGCATTCTGACCATACCACTCATGGCTCTATGCCTCTACTCCTGCGCTGGATCTGGGCAGGAAGAACCGGATGTGCCTACTCAACCGGAAGAACCGAAGGGAGTAAGTATCTCTTTCGGAGGAAATAGCGGAACATGGCAAGATGCACCTACTACCCGTGCTAATAAAGAAACAGGACTGGAAACTATTTCCAAAACCTTCAAAGTATGGGGATATAAAACCACAGGAGGAAATTACACCAGCGGATTCGATCAGTCCCAAAACGTAATGGATGGATATACCGTCAACTGGACACAACAAACCGCCAACAATACTGCCGATTGGGAATACGTGGGTATTCACAATGATAAACTGAACGCTAATCAAACTATCAAATACTGGGACTATTCCGCTACCAGCTATCGCTTCTTAGCCTATAGCATCCCGACAGCAGCCGGTAACAGTTCAGCCCCATCTTTCCAGGAACCTACATCGATAAAAGGTTCCACAGCAAAATATGCATCCTTCTCTATCCCATTCACTTACAATAAGGATGCCACCGCAGTTACCACCCCATATATCTCAGACCTCTGGCTGTCAGACAACCAGAACTTCGAAAACAGGAAATACGGGGCATGCGTAAAACTCACCTTTGCTCCTATCATCACAAAGGTAAGATTCAAATTCAATTATCTGAAAGATACCAAAATCTCTATCACCGATATTGTTTTCAAAAATATAAACGATGAACATTCACCTACAAAGGGAAATATCATCGTCAGCTACCCTATTACAGGAACAGGAACCAAAGCTTCCTATAAATGGGTAACTACAGAAACAGGAACTGAGCCCATCAAATTCACCATTCCTTACGAGGAAGATGCAGATTTGAATCATCAGGCTACAGAAAGAAAGAAATGGTATTACGTTCCACCATTGGGAGACAGTAACACACCGCAGGGCGCTTACATCATCAGCGCCACCATAGACGGAAAGAAATCTACAGCCACCATTCCGGCAGAATATATGCAATGGAAGGCAGGCTACCAATATACATACATCTTTAAAATAACAGTAGCAGGACCCAACATTGCCTTCACCAATATGCAGGTGGAGAAATGGGTGGAAACTCCTATTAAAAATAATGGCGGTACCGAAGACTGGTAACGCCCCACATGACTCATTATGAAGAATAAAAAACTGATGATACCCCTCTTTGCCTTCCTCGCAAGTCTCACTGCCTGCGAAAGCAACGACCTGCCTATCCAGCACGCCGACAGTTACCGATATATCACCTTTGCTGCACGGACACAAAAGATGACGACACGTGCGGATGACAGATATGAAAGCTATGATCCGGTTCTGCAAATGCACCCACAAAACATGGGTGTCTTCGGCTATTACAACTTTGCCACTCATAGCTTTGAAACCACTGGTACAGAGACAGGAGGCAAAAACCACGCCATCTTCGACAATATCCGGGTAGATTACAATACATTGACCAAGACCTGGAGCACAAAGGAAGAAAAGCGATGGGATGCTTACCCAGACAGCAACTTCGACTTCTTCGGATATATGCCGCATTCTACTGAAGCAACCCTCAGTAAGCCATCGGTAACAGAAAGTACCTATCTCCTGACGATTCCTTTCTCCATGCCAACCATAAATGGCACCCCATCCCCTATCCTTGCTCAGAAAGATTTAGGACAGGCGCCAATCATCTGCGCCAAACCAGAACATAAGGGAAGTACAGCGGCAGGAGGTTCGAATACAACCTTTGGACGAGTAGTTACTTTCCTCTTCGACCAGACGTTGACGGGCTATAACCTCAACTTCCAACTGGACCAGAAGATGAATGCCATCCGACACTTCCGCATCAAGGGAGTCAAGATTTATGGCAAAGGACAGAACGACGAAGGTCTGGCAACGGGAGGCTACGTAAGCCGCAGCTATACCTGGAGTAACAATGAGTGGACGGCAAAAGCCATCCAATGGAGCAATCTGAACAAGGTAATTATAACGGAAGAAAACGCCATCCAGCTGGCAAAGGATAAAAATTCAGAAACCACATTTACTCCGGTAGCCAACGAATCTATGGATATTGACGACAGTAAGTATCACCGTTGGGGCACCACCTTCTATGCCATCGCCGATGCCTCTTTCGTACCCACCATTGCCGTCACCTACGATGTAATTCTGAAGGATGAAAAGGGAGTAACGGTTACCCGTAAGGACGTAACCTCTACCATCATCCTGGGAAATAAATATTTCGAAACACTCAATCCTGCCCAAACGGCAGCGATTTACAACATCAATATACTCATCCAGCCAAGATACCTCTATGTACTGGCTGACCAGGATGCCTATACGGGGCATCTCCTGATACAGTAATAACAGAATACCCTCATGACCTATACCACGAAGAAACATAAGAACAAAGAAAAAAAGAATCGCTTATAAATGAAGACTCATGAAAAAGCAACAAGATAACAATACACAAAACAAAAAATTCAGAATACTTCTTGGCATTCTGACCCTATGGCTCATGTGTGGACAAACCTTATGGGCTCAGACAACAAACAAATACTATTCCATAGATATCTATGCCGATAGCTATGCAGGGGGTGATGGAAGCAAGACCAATCCATACGAGATTGCTACGGCAAAACAGCTCGCCAAACTGGCACGTGATGTGAACAACGGAAACACATCGCAGGCTTTCCTTGACAAATACTTTAAGCTTACTGCCGATATCGACCTGAGTGGCGGTATCTGGATGCCAATCGGTAAATACTATAATTACGGCGATGGTAATGGCGCCAACCGTTTGTTTTTCGGAAAGTTTGATGGCAATGGTCATGTCATCAAGAATATGCATATACAATGGGAAGGAACTGAAACAAGGAGTGCATGGGGACTCTTCTCGACACTCCAAGGTGCAAGCAGCACTAACCTTACTACCGTAACAAACCTCATCATCGAGGATGCTACGGTAGAAAAGAAACGAGGATTCGAACCTTATGGTCCCGAATATAAAGTGGGCGTAGTAGCTGGTGAGATATACGGCAATACAGAACTCAGCAACATCATTATCCGTGGCTCAGAAATAAAGGATAACGACGAAACCTATGAGATCAACAACGAAACCAAGATTGGCGGTATAGCAGGAAATGTACAGACCGACAGTAAGAACGAAACTTTCAGAATCTTCAACATTGCAGCAGATACACAGATTAATATGCTTAAGAATACAGGCATATTTAACAATAAGTTCTGTATTGCCCAAGGTTTCGGTCGCTTTAGCTATGACATGAAAGGAGGCGATAATATCATAGAGCCTACCAACATCTATCTCTTTGGCAATGGGCTTAACATCGAAAATACAAGTACCAAGATCAACAAAGGTGGCATCACTGCCAATTGTCAAAACGAAGATAATGCCAAAAAATATGCTTCTACATGGTATTACACCCAGTACGTAGATGGTGGAAAGAACCTGGGAACGCAGAAGAAAGTTGATGAGTTTGCAACAACATTTGCAAGCCAGAACAACCAGTATATATCAACCAACAACTTTCAAGACAAGTTCAACTGGAGCTATACTTCTGGTACAGGCTTTAACTTCGGTTCAACAAAGCTGATTGTCAGGCGTGACTATAATACGATCATCACAGCAGAGACTACTGAAGGTAATGCAGGAAACGAGAAATATTACTGGTATACATCTACAGACAAGAAGAATTGGACTCTACAGAACGAGCACAATCCATATAACAATTTCAGCATCTCGCTCGAATACTTCGACCAGTATGTTTATGCAAAATTGGAAGATGGCAGTTCGCAATCGGGAGTGGCAAAGATTGAAGCAAGAAAAGTGAATGCTGTGATGAAGCACAAAGAGAATACAATCTACATTGACATAAATAATAATATTTGGGACAACAACGATAAGCTTGATATCAAATATTCGTGGGTAAAGAATGATGTAGAAGTAAGCACAGAGCCTACTTTCGACAAGTCATCTCTTGGCTCTACCGACAAGCTGAGCTGTTATGTGATAGTAACAACCAAAGACGGAGTTGAGCTATTAAACAAAAAGTTGGATTATACCAAGAGCGTGGTATATCTATGCCCTGCTGGCGCTACTGGAACAACAGCTGAAGGAAAGACTATATCATACAATGCCGGAAACGACAGTAATGACGGTCAATCTCCAGAGACTGCAGTAAGGACATGGAAGGGCGCATATTCCAAGTTGGAGAAGCAAGGATCATGGGACGACAACACCATCGTGCTGATGGGAAAGAGTGACCAATCCGTAACCAACAATGGTAACAACGGCTTCACATCCGTAACTTTCAATACAAGTTCTGATTGGGAGAGAGAAAAAGCCGAATCTCCTTTCTTCAGAAACACAACCATTACTGGAAGTTGGGATGGCGTTAACTACATGGGTATAATTGAGATGTATGGTGGTCATGATCGGAACCATAGTTTACCGATTTATGGAGATACCCGTTTCCAATATCTCACCTTCAATCGCAATAATAATAATGAAAATTACGATATTCTGTACTGCCAATTCTACAATCTGGAGATGGGCGAAGGCATACAGATGACAAACTATAAAAATATGTTCTCAGGTGATGGTACTATCAAGGGAGCAGTATCTACATCTTTCCAGATTTTTGGTGGTTTCATGGATGATAATCGCTTTTCACCATTATCAACAGAAGGCAACCTCAAGAAGATGGATGATGCTCTACCACATGGACGTGAAGGCTTCAAGATAAAGATCAAATCGGGACACTACTCTTCAATTTGTGTTGGTGGACGACAGACTGTGGAAAACAGAAATGGTGTGATGGGTAGCCCTAACATGCCTATCAAGTGTACTATTGATGTAGATATTGATCGTAAATTCAATGATAATTACAATGAAAACAATTCTACCCTTGACGTTGCCATAGTTCTTGCAGGCAACCATGAGGGAGCTATGGTTGGCGATGTAGACATCATCATCAAAAGTGGAAAGATAGGCAGAGTGGTAAATGGTTCTTTGGGTGCAAGACGAGAAACAATAAATAACAATGTACTTTACAAAGCACCTTACAACACCTATATGGGACGCGCCAACATCTTGATAGACCCGGCACAATCAGAAAGTAACAATAAGAATACGGATGTCAATAGCCGTGTAGAGATTACAGAGATTTACGGTGGTAGTACAGGACGTGGTTTTCAGGATCGTGAATGGGTAGAGAATCCTTTCTATGGCTATAGCTCCATTACCATCAAGGGTGGTACCTTCCTGATTCCAACAAATTGTAAATCAGAAGAAATCTTCAGCGGTATCTATGGTGCAGGAGCAGGTGGTATGAATGGTATCGGAGATGATACAAATCACACAACGGATAACCGTATCCCTTACTGGACAAACAGCAGTACGAAATCTGTCATGGCTTTCGGCAACTATGATGCAGCAAAAGCTAATCTTTGCATGTATAAATGCTACAATGCTGACACACATACATATACCGAGGTAGACCCACGACTGACCCATAACAAAATAATCATAGAAGGAGGTATCTTTGGTTCTGAAACAAGAAAGATTGACGGAATCTATGCCGGAGGTAGCGGATATATGAGTTCTGACCTTTGGACTACAAATGGAAAACCAAGTAAGGATGGTGGAAACATATACGGAAAAGCAGGAAAAACCGTAGCATCACTTACCATCAATGGTGGAGAATTCTATTGCAAAAACGGCATCTTTGCTGGTGGACGTGGAACTGATTATTTCTATTCTACAGACCAAAAGGGCGGTAATGCTGCTGAATATACTGACCTCGGCAAGATATACGGCAACGTAGAACTGACCATCAATGGCGGTAACTTCCACTGCCCTGTATTCGGTGGTGGATATGGTGTGGCTGATGCCAAACGGCTCAACTCCTCAGACATCACCACCCTCGACAAGATGGCACGCATCTATGGAAAGTCTACTGTCAAGATTAACGGTGGAACCTTCTTTAAGAATATCTATGGCGGTGGTGACATGGCTGTAGTAGAGCAAGGCACCAACATAGCCATCAGCGACAATGCCGACATCAGAGGGGATGTGTTTGCCGGCGGTAATGGAAGAAAGACACGATTGAAAAGCAATACAACCATCGCTGACGATACCTGGCATCCAGAACTCGTAGGAAAGGTACTTGGCGGCACCAACCTCAACTTCTACGGCACCTCTGCACAGGCACCATCCATCTATGGCGACATCTATGGCGGTGGAAACAGAGCACAGGTAGAGGGAGATACACATATTAATATATATGCAGCCAACTTCGCTGGAGAAATCTATGGCGGAGGAAAGGGCTTGATTACGGACGACAACGGCAAACTCCTCTATACCTATGCCGACGTAACAGGTAATACCTTTGTAAAACTGGCTCAAGACCAGGGCGCACAGACAGAAGGAGAAAGCGGAAAGAAGCAGGACAACTTCTCCATCAATGTGATATGGGACAAGAAATGGAACGGAACAAACTGGATCACCTGGAATGACAACAAGAGCGAGTTCTTCAATGATGACGGTCAGTTCGTCTGCCCTCATAATATCTATGGTGGCGGTAACCAAGCCTGCAACGTAACAGGAAAGGCTACCCTTACCATCCTGAAAGGTATGACCCCATTCGGACTCCTGAAAACAGAAGAATGGAAGAAAGCATACGACGACAGCGAGCATCCTCACTTCGCTGTATTCGGCGGTGGCTATGGTATCAATACAACCGTGGACAGCACCGACGTTACCGTGAACGTGAATGGCGACTACGGAATCTACAATACTGAGATAGAGGATATTTCTGTCTTCGACAACTCAAAGGGTATTCCTAACTTCACCATCCTGAGTGCTCTGGGCGGTGGATATGCTGGAAAAGTTAACAAGAGTACAAAGGTAACCATTGATGGCAAGACCTTCCTGCACCGTGTATATGGCGGTGGCTTCGGTGACCCATCCTCTACAGAGAATAACGATACGGGGCAGATTGGCGGCAACACCGAGGTATATATCCAGGGAGCCAAAATCTACGGTGACGTATTTGGTGGCGGTGCCGGTGTAGCACCTAAGGATAACAACGGCACTTACACCTACTTTACCAATGTAGCAAAGGTATTAGGAACCACCAAGGTAGAGATATCGGGTGACGCCAAAATATATGGCAATGTATATGGTGGCGGTGACATCGCCAACATCAAATCATACATCACCCGGACAGGAGCAGCCAAGGAAGCCTATTACAACACGAAGCCAAAGAGCGAATCAAAGCTCGACCAGACAACAGGCAAGTTCCTTAGCTATGAGGCAAAGGACTATACCACCTTCGTCAATATCACCGGTGGCGACATCTTCGGAGAAGTATTTGGCGGTGGAAAGGGTCTCAAGAAAGCTGAAGCTCCTGAATATTATAAGGTGGGAAGAATCAACGGCAACACTCTGGTACACGTGGTGAACACGAATGCCACCTCCCTTGCCGACACCGACAGCCAGGGCAACATCGTGCCATTCATCTGGAGTAATATCTATGGCGGATGTGCCTTCGGTACCGTAAATGGAAGTACCCTGGTACATATCGAGGGCGGCAAACTGGGCCACAACATTTACGGCGGTGGATACGGAAATATCCAGATAGACCTCACCGGCAATGAAACCGAAGAGGAAAAGGAGGAAATTACCCGTAACACAGTACTGGGAAAAGTGGATAAAAACAAGGATGGAACCTACGCCAACATCCTGGGTAACACCAAGGTACAGATAGACGGCGGAACCTGGATATGGAACCGCAAGGCAGACATCAACGGCAACATCACCACCTGGCTGGCTGTTCAAAATAACGAAAAGATCTGCGAGAACATTGATGAGTTCAAGGAGATAACCGCTGCCATCCTGAAAGCCAAGACTGCCAATGAGATTACCAACGAAAAGGCAAAGGATGCCATCAATCGCATCATCAGTGATAAGAATACCCAACAGTTCTATGCATTTACCAAGGGAACGATGAACTCCGGTTCCTTTAAGCGAGACCATAATATCTATGGCGGTGGAAACCGTGCCTGCTATGTGGGATTCGGACAGGACGGAAACTCTACCATTGGCAACGGTACTTCTGACAGCAACGGTCTGAGTGAGGTAATTATCAACCACTCTCCTCTTGCCGACGTCATCACCAAGGATGGCAACCAGATCAGCGTGTTCGATGAAACCTCGCTTGCCGGCTTATGCTGGTATATCAGCAGCAAGAACACAAGCGACCCGGAATTCTCCATATTCGGAGCCGGCTTCGGTGCCAACACCAAGGTGGTAAAGACCGAAGTATGTGTGCAGCCTGGTAACAAGATGAATGACGATGGCGTCATCACCGTCAACGGCATCAAATACCGCTATCTCAACCAGAATGCAGACCTCAAGACATACGTTGACTTCGAGAAGCAGATATACAATGACTTCCTGAAGGTTTCAAAGGATGACAAGAAGCTCTATTTCGGTAGTGTGACGGGCAGCAATCCGGGTGATGCCGACTTCGACCCGATGACCTTCAAGCGCTATCATGCCAGCCGCTGGGCCTGGACCCTCGGTTTGCCAGGCTTCACCTTCCAGGCTATCCACGGCGGTGGCTTCTCAGGTTATGTTACCGGTGAAACCTATGTAGAAACCGACTGTCAGCCTTTCTGCGAGAACATCTTTGGTGCCGGTGTTGGTGCCATGCCTATCGGTAACATCACTGCAAACCAGGGCGAAAGCTATGACTTCGGAAAGGTAGGTTCCCTGTCGAGAGTATTCATCAAATCAGGCTATGTAGCACAGAATGTATATGGCGGTGGTGCCGGTATCGAATCAATCTATGACAAAAACCAGAATACATGGATTGACTTCCCGAATATGGCACGCGTCCCTAAAACGGAAGTTTACGTCTATGGCAGAAACATCAAATATAAGCAAAACCTCGGCTTGATAGCCCGTACCATGATATTGGGCAGCGTATATGGCGGTGGCGATGTTGCCAACGTGGGAAATAATGAGGATGCAGTGAAAAAACCGGATGTCTTTAACTTCGAATACCACCAGGTATCAGCCAGATACACTTCGCTCGTCAACATCCGTGGCGGCGTCGTTTTCTCTCAGGTTTTTGCAGGAGGTAGAGGACGCCTAAAGTCTGAATGCAACGACTATAAGAAGCTGGGTGGCATCTACGGCAATACCAGTCTGGTCATCGACCGTCCAAACATCACCTATCCATACTTCGACGAAAAAACGAAAGAGTATATCAAGCCATGGAGCGACAATGCCATGAAGCATCCAGACAATGACAAGAACAAGGATATCATGCCAGCATTCCTGGAGAGAATCTACGGCGGATGCGAAAACGGTACGGTATATGGCAATACCTTCATGAGCATCTCCGACGGACAGATAGGCCATGGTATCTATGGCGGCGGTTGGGGTAACTGCGACACCCTGACCGTGAACGGAACCGACACCCTGACCGTGACTTCGGCAGACGTAACCGGCAATACCAATATCATGATCAATGGTGGACAGGCTCTGCTCTCCTCTTACTGGAATCCGGAAACCCGTTCATGGCGACCAGCCAGCATCATTGACGGTATCATCTACTCTCCACAGTACAACCACCAGGCATTGAAGTTCAAGATTAACCACAACATCTATGCCGGTGGCAACGAAGCCTGCGAAGTGGGCAACAATACCAACATCTTGATTGTCAAGGGTCTCCTGAATGACAACACCGAGGTGAAGCCGGGAAAGGACAAGAAGAAAATGAAATTCTACCAGACAAACGAATGGAAAGAGATATATAATAAGGTGGGATCTCCTCACTTCAGTATCTTCGGTGGCGGCTTTGGTGAAAAGACCTATGTCAAGGGCAATACCAACATCACCATCGACATGCAGGGCAGAGATGCCAACAACCACCAGGACATTGAGCTGAAACCAGGCAAGGAACATGAACACTTCTACAGCGACTTCTCGTACATGGACATCGTGGGCGGTGGCTATTCGGGTACCGTAGAAGGCAGTACCAATATATCGGGAGCCGGTGGCGTATTCTGCCGCCGTGTATTTGGTGGCGGTTTCTACAGTTCTGTCAAGGAAACAAATGTCACCATCAAGGCTATCGACTGCCGTGACATCTTCGGTGGCGGTTTCATGGGAGACGTAAAGGAAGCTACCCATGTCATCATCGGATCAGACAACAGTACAACGGGCAGTACAACGGGTGGTCCATCAGGCACCTCCAAATTCAACAATTCCGACATCCATATCCATGGCAATGTTTATGGCGGCAACGACGTTTCGGGCTATGTGAACATAACTGCAGAGGAAAACGGATTCAGAGACAATGGCGGTGAAGGAAGCAACATCAAGATTCTGGGTGGACACATCTATCAGAATGTATATGGAGCCGGAAACGGTAACTACCTGTATGCACTCGACAAGAACCAAAACCAGAAGGTGACGGTGAACGAGTATTACCCTATGAACCCGGAGGATCCAAACTCAGAGACCGTTCCTCTGGTATATACCGTACCGATGAGAAAATTCATACCTTCCTACAAGGAGGCAAGCGATGCGGCTAAGATTGTGAACATCAATTCATGGCGACCACTCACCAACAAGGTGAGCATCGAAATCAAGGGTAACTCTACATCTGAAAAGGTGAATATCGCCGGTGACGTTTATGGAGGAGGAAACTCTGCCACCGTACTGAAGGTGAAGGACAAGGATAACAAGGTTGTAGAAAAGGTAGGAAACATCCATATCAACATTGGAAGTCATGTGAACATCGGACGTGTCTTCATGGGTTGCAACGGAGATGAACTCTTCGCCAAATCAGAGGACAATGACTTCATGAACAAGTTCCAGAAACTCAATGGAAACGTGGAGGACTATACACAGGAACTGAACCTTGCCGATACCATCGACTGGTTCTCCAATCCTTCGAACAAGGATATCGGTACCCTCTATCTCCCTACCAAGCTGGAAGACCGACCAACCGTATATCCTCACCTCATCGACCTGTATTTCCAGCCAGTGGAAACAGATATCCAGGGAGAACTGCGATGGAACGGAACCCAGACGGGTGAAGGACTGGAAGACTGTACCATCAAGACTTTCTGCTGCGGAGGAAACCGTGGCAACATGAACATCTATCCAAATGCAGGGGGCAATGTAATCAATTATATCTTCCCGGAGGGACTCACCATCACCGACAAGATTGTGGGTGGCTGCAACAATGCCAACTACAACTATAAAGGACTGGTGAACCATGAGGGTGGCTATCTACTGGGACGTGCCTACTCTACCGATCCTTTCATCCAACTCACCATCAAGAACAAGTTCCAGCCAGAGGAGAAGAACGATGCCTATGTGGGAGGAAACGTATTCGGCGGCTGCTACAAGACGGGAACCGTGAGAGGCGACGTTACCATCGATCTCCGGAGCGACATGCTTGCCGGTAAGGATAAGAAGAAACTGGAAAATTCGAACGATTCTCTGGCTACCAAACCGGAATACTCCAGCCTCAACATCTATGGTGCCGGATATGGTATGGAGAGTTATGTTTACGGCAATACCCACATCATCATGGGTAAGGATATGAAATGTTCTGAACCTAAGACAGAAGGTGGTAAGTTCCTTCCTTGCGGTGTAAACGGAGCTACAGGTGTATCAGCCAACTTCATCTATGGTGGCGGTCAGCAGGGTAATGTCATCGGACTTACCGATGTGGATATCCTCAATGGTCACGTCTTCCGTTCGGTAACAGGCGGTTCCTATTCTGGCTATGTATATGGTTCTACCCAGGTAAAGGTGGGCTACCCTACCTACTATCAGGTAAATGACGGGCATTCCGGCATCTATCTGCTGGACCGTACCGACAAGAACAACCTGTATATTGACCATGTAAATAAGGATAAGGACGGAAAGATACTGCCAAACCTTGCCTCAGAAACCATCAAGCAGAGCATCAGACTCATCAGTGGTGACAAGGTTTCGCAGGCTGTTTATGCTTCCATCATCGGCAAGCAGGGAGTTACGGACTTCGTGAAGGAGAATGACTTCACCACTATCACTACAGCCCCGGCTTCACCACTTATTACATGGAACGACATCAATATCAAGATTGGAGAAGCTATCTATGGTGGCGGTTACTCCGTGGCACAGGGTACTTCTGTCATGGCAAACGACTCTACCGTTCTGAAATTTACTCGTCAATACAATATAGACAAGGCTTTCACGGAAAGACAGGATGAATTGGCTAAGCTGCCTAATGGTACCACAACAGGATTCGGCGGTAACACCACCATCCTGGTTGCCGACAATTCTGCACCAGAATCTAACTGTGACCATATCATCATCTCCCATCAGAAAATGCAGTCGGTCGTATTACCAAAAGGTACCGACCTCTTCGGCTACTATTACATGGACAAAGACGGGAACTACCGTTACATCTCTCTCCAGGACAACTATTTCTATGGAGACGGATATAAGAAGCCGGAACATCAGTCGGAGACCGACAAGAATATATATGCCTACGACAGTGAAGGTGGCATCTTCGGAGACGGACACCAGTCGTATGCAGCCGGCTTCCGCAGTGCCGACCTGACGGGTTACGGCTTTGCAGGAACCAATATCAACAATCCGAAGATCATCAATACCTTCCAGCGTATGGACATCCTGCGACTGGAGGATAACTGCTTCAACGTACTTGGAGCACGCGACTATGCCACCAACCTAACCAACAAGACTCCATATTCAATAGCACGAGTGGGAGAAATCCAGATGTTTGCCAAGAATATAACCTTGACCGACAACAAGTTGCAGGACAAATCCACAAAGCGTGCACGCAACTACATGGGTCTTGCCAACAACATCCACTACGTGGGAGCAGTAACTTCGAATGTTCCCTTCAACGATGCCGTTAAAGAACCATGGCGCAACAATACCGGTATGGTACCTGCTGATGGCGACTTCAAAGACAAGTCATATATGGCTGTAAAACAGGATTACATCGACAAATACGACAAGAAGGCCATCACAGACCCTATCTTCCAGAAGCGCAATGACGGTACAGCAAAGAACATGATAGGTATCGCCTCAGGCTATGCCCTCAAGATTCAGAACGTACAGGAGTTATACGATGACAGCAAGAAGAATGTCATCGACAGTATTTTCTACGGTCCTATCTACGGCGTAGTGGAGATGAACCTCATCGACGTTCGTGAAGACGAAGGTGGCGGCTATGTATATGCCGACAATGTGCATAAACGGGCAACGGCAGAGGGAGAAACCGGACACAAGGTAGACTTCCTGGAAACCACCGGAAACTTCGTCTTCCCATACGATGCCAAGCAGAACCGCTTCGTTGTTGACGACTGCTTTCCTACCGGATTCTATGGTATGGATAAGGCAGGACAAGCAAATCCGGATGACAAGATTTATGTTCACTATTGGTATGTAACAGGTTTCAACTACTATTACAATGCCCACATCACTGGCTATACCTACAAGGACAAGATGACCTTCTTCAGTGACAACAAGGACGGTCTCACCGTGCTCTCAGGACTGAAGCCAAACCAGCCTGTAACCATTCAGAGCTGGAAGATGCGCAGCGAACATCCTAAGACAGAATACAGCTGCGACCTGGAAGAGCGCAACTATCGGCCAGCCGGTACAGAAGGCAACGTGGATATGGACAATCAGGACGTATCCGGCAAATACCAGCTCTGCATCGGTGCCTCTTCTTCAGAGGAATATGATGGCAAGGGATTCGCTGCCGTATTGCCAATGAATGGAAAATTCAATAAAGATGAGAACTATGTGAACCAAAAGCTCCCTTCCAAACTGACAGATGGCGATGCCAAGATTTCATTCCAACTGACAGACCAGGTCAACAATACGACAACCGACTATTTCAAGAAGCATCTCTCTGAAAAATGTCTTGCCACCGTTGTACTGAAGGGACGTGCATACGAAGAATATACAGATGAGAACCACTACAAACCTATCATCAGTAAGGTGGCCTCATCCGACTTCTTCACCCAAGAAGGCAATGATTACAAACAGGTAACAACAGGAACCAACCTATCTGCCGGCACTGTTTATTATATCAAGAACGGCATTGCTGGAGAATACACCAAGATAAACCCTGAGAGAATCTTTAAAAAGGATGCCAACAACAAAGATGGCTATGCTAAGGTCAACATCACAGACGTAAAAGCAGAATCATCCAACTACTACTGTGAGGTAGAACGAATCTACACTTACACCATCTATCTCACCATAGAATATGTGCAGGGTCCTAACATCAACGGTAAGATAACTGTTGACAACTGCGCCTTGCCGGGAGAGATGGTCAGACTCAGGAAAAACCAGATTTCCATTGAGGCAGACGAATCGTTCTCTGCCAACGGATACTACTGGCGCATAGGAAAGCGCAAGCAAAACGAAAAGGGAAACTGGGTATTTGAAGACGCTACCGAATGGGACATCAACCAAAAGGCTACAGGCTACGACACCTACAAGCAGGGAAGCAGCGAAGCACAAGGACTCTTCAAGGACTGCGTATATGACAAGACCAACGACTATCTGGATATTCCAGCCTACTACTTCATGAACGGATATGGCGTACAGCTGGGTATCACCATGAATGGTCTGAATAAGATCTTTACGGTGGATATGGCAGACGACAGCCAGTTTACCGTACACAACTACCACCGCATGAATCCTCATCAGAAGGGTGTGAACCTGCATCTTTCAGAGGCTATCCAGCGTACCAAGGAAGACAAGACGTTTGCCGAACCTCGCATCTATATCTCTGATGCCAGCGACCTGAAGGCATTCATCAACTTCGTGGATACCATCGGAACCGGTACGGGAAGCAAGGCGGAACAATATGGAAAGAATGCCCAATTCATCCTGCAGAACGACATCACCGTGACCAGCGACTTTGATGGAAGCAAGGCTATATTTGCCGGTACTCTTCATGGCAACGGACATGTCATCAAGGGTCTGGCTCAAGGCAAATCATTCCTCAAAGAGAACCAGGGCAACATCTATAACCTCGGTATGGAAAGCGGCAATATCGCTGCCGATAGCTGTACGAATGGGGGTGCCTACCACTGCTGCTTCGAATATAACAAGGGCATACAGCCTATCGTCTATCACATGGACGGCACAAGAGATACTCATTATACGGCAGACGACTTCAGATACGGCAAGGTTGGCTACGACCTCAACGAATACTATCTGCGTGCCCGCTACAACAACATGAAGAATGCCCAAGACAAGGAGGCATTGAAGTACGTCTACGATTACTATGCCAACGGCGACTATCAGTATGCCCACCGCACAGATGCCATCACCGGCAACAACACGGGTATCACCTATCTGAGAAAAGGTTCAGACAGTGACCAGCCTAACTACGGCAGCAACGAAACCCGCCACGACCAGAGTCACGCTATCGATGCGGCTCGAAAGGTATCGCAGGGTACAGCATCCGCAGTCAGCTACGTTCCACTGTTCGACGGAAACCAGGCAGACGGAAGTCAGCCGATGAACGACTTCATCTTCTGGGGACAGTCATTGCAGAAGGTTCCAGACCTCTGTCCTTCCCAGATAGCTTCCCATCAGAACAGCTATATGAGAAACCGCATATATCGTACTGCCGGCTACTATGGCGACACGAAGCTCGATGCATTCCACTATAATGCCAGCAACAATGCCAACAGCCTCATGAGTACCTACGTACACCAGACGACAACAACGGCTATCGACTTCACCTGCCTGAACGACAAGGGGGCAGACATGGGATTCAACAAGGCGGCAGACATCAACCAGAACGGCATCTTCTACCCACCGGTAAATGACAATGCCAAGGTATTCAGCGACCTAAGCATCCAGCAGGGAGTAAGCCAGAACCTCCTGGTATATACTGCTGCCAATGGCAACGACATCGACAACAATACAGAGGCTTACGACATCGCAGACAATGCACTCGGCTACAAGGAGAACACGAGTGAGACTACCATCTACGGACATCATATTTTCAAGAACAATGCCGATGATGGCTATACCACCTCTCTCCTCCACCTCGTAGAACGCACCCCTGAGGATAAGAACAGCGAGGGAGACAAGTGTGAGAACAACGACTTCTGTGCCCCTATCCCATTCACGGTAACCAACCATGCCTGGTATGTACGCAAGCCGATGTACTATGCTGAGAATGCTACCGGAGCCTGGGAAGGTATCTGTCTGCCATTCACCGCACAAAAGGTTAAGGCATCGCTCAATGGCGAGATTACTCATTTTTATGGCACACCAACAGAAGAAGAACTGGATAACCCAGCCACGAACACGCACACCCTGCACCATGAGTACTGGCTGCGAGGATTGACTGGTGTGAATGAAACGGAGAAGACAGCCAGCTTCCAGCGACCTGGTACAACAGAAGGACTCTTCATGAATGAAAGTGCGAATGCGGCAAAATGGAATTACCAGTTCTCTAATTCCTTCTTTGGCAACACCTATAAAGACTGGGCTTACCGATGGGATGCAGATTCGTATTATGCCAAGGAGCACGAATACCAGGATTACATTCCGCTGACAGCTGGAGTACCTTATATCATCCGTTTCCCAGGTGAGCGTTATTATGAGTTCGACCTTTCCAGCAAGTTCTACAACAGTATTTTGAACAAGAAGGAAGATCCTCAGACTATCACCTTCCATGCTTATGGTTCTGAGAGCGAAGAACTTCAGAAGAAAGCCATCGTGATTCCTATCACAGCAGATATGAAGACCGTAAGCGATGGCTATGCCCACCGGGGAACCTTCGCTGCCAAGGAAGTGGCGAATGGAGGCATCTATGCGCTCAATACAGAGGGAACAGCATTCAGCAATACGGCAACCTCACAGACCGTAATGCCTTTCCGTACCTATCTGACTACAGAAAGTACGAACGCCGAAGCCCGTTCTACTGATGCTCCATCCGTGATTCGCATTGCCGAAACCACGGGTATCGAGAAGATAGAATCTGACGTGAATGGTAACGATGATACACCAGCCGGCGAATCACTCTTCATCCGCCCTATCGGAGCTCACCGTGTACGCATAGAGAGCACCTACTCCACCCAGTTGCAGGTATTCTCAACCACCGGTCAGCTTTATCGCATTTTGGATGTCCGTCCTGGTACCGCCACCTACAGTGGTTTCCCTGACGGCATCTACATCTTCGGCAACAGAAAAATCATGGTAAAATAACAGAAAGATATGAATAGAAAGAATAAGATATCAACCGGCAAATGGCTACATCAGAAACGGAAAACTCGAGAAACCTGAACTTGTCATTACAGGAGAGGGACATAAAATTTCGGAGATGGAAGATGGCGGCTATGCTTTCCACAGAGGTGAACGTATCAAACTGACTTTCGACCGAAAGAAAGGTAAGTTCTATAAAGCTCCCGGCTCTTCCGGAGGAAGGAGATAGTTCTGCTGGCGAATTCAGATGTTTGAATAAGCAGAAGGAGATGTTTGAACAACTATAAACCTTTTAGTTGTACAAGCATATACCTTTTAGCTGTACAACCATAAAACGCAACCCCGCCAGGCGTTTCTCCTTTGACGCCTAGCGGGGTTGCCCTTTTTACCCTTTTACCTTTTTACCTTTTTACCCTTTTACCTTTAAACTCCCTTTTCAGCAAACAGGCCGAAGAGTTCGGCATCTATCAGATCAGTAACTTTTCGGAAGTCTTCCGGATTCTCTCCGAACTCCAGATTATCACCATCTATGATGATGAGGCGACCTTTAT
>ERZ1026852.532-NODE-532-length-23428-cov-22.851453_pt1 | contig 23428 bp, 36 predicted proteins | sample MGYA00380156_ERZ1026852 | MGnify/ENA primary metagenome ERZ1026852 (study PRJEB33269, sample SAMEA4719792) | human gut metagenome | biome: human-associated habitat; feature: organic feature; material: feces | place: Cameroon | collected 2013-10 ...
ATATTTATGAGACTACCAACTTTTTTATAAACTATTTCTTATCCCGAACTGGGGTCTTCAATGTCAAGAGTGCAATTGAAAATATCAAAGGCGATTTGTCGCCCGAAAAGACATAATTACATACATGCTGTTTAAGAAGGTAGGGTTGTGTGCCTTACCTTTTTGTTTATCCGTATAAATACTTATCTGTTGTATATACAAGCCTTTTCATTACCTTCGCATATATGGCAAAGGTAGATATAAAAATAAAGGGTCTGCAAGAGCTACAAAAAAAGCTCAATGAAAAAAAACAAGCTGTGGAAAATACTCTTAACATGTTATTTCCAGAGCTTGGAGAAAAAGCGGTTGTCTTTTCAAAAGACAACAAAGGCTATATGGATAGGACTGCAAACTTAAAGAACTCAATATCATTCGCCGTGTTCCATGATGGAAAGTTGTTGACAACTCAGATAGGGCAGATACCAGAACCAGAAAAGATAAAGAAAGGTCAAAGTCAGGTGCAAAACGCTCTTGATGAATATGCTCTTAGGCCTGGTGTAGTCGCTCCTAAAGGATATACTATTATTGTTGTCGCTGGAATGGAATATGGTAAATATGTTGAAGACAAGGGATATAATGTCCTTTATCTGACCAAGAACTTTCTAAAGGATGGCATGAAAGATATATTTGACACAATATTAGAAGAGATAAAAAAATAGATATTATATAATGAAGTTCTAAGTTTTATCTATCAAATGAAAAACGACAAAGAATGATTGTTATGTTCTTTTATGTAAACATTTAAAATATATTAAACATTAATATTTTTATTAATTTGTTTGCGTTTTTCATTCGTTTTTATTAATTTTGCAACGTCAAACTTAATAAAATGGGTACTTCTAAAAAATATCTCAGAAAAAATTTTGTGCATCACAGAAGATTTTATAATTTTGTGGTGTTCAAAAATATATATCGGTAGAGGTTGAAAGCTCTGCCACACAAGGTAGGGCATTTTTTATGCTCGCAATATAACATATAAAAATACAGGCGTATTGCCCCTTGCATATACTATAATGGTGTATGCGTGCTTTTCCGATATATAGCATTGAACAAAGGGTAGCAGTACGCCCTTTATGTGTCTGCTTAGTTTTACGTTCAAGATAATATCGGAATGGACGAAATCAAAATTTTGCACAAATCTACTTTCCTTGGAAGGGAAATAGATGTATGGGGTTCGGTTGAAAACCCTTTATTTCGGGCTAATGATGTACAGAATTGGCTTGGTTTAAAGAATGTGTCACGTGCTGTTGCTAATGTTGACGAGGATGAACGACTTAATTTAAAGTTAAGTCGTGGTGGCAGTATGTGGTTCTTAACTGAGGAAGGTGTTTATGAATTGCTTATGCAATCACGCAAACCTATCGCCAAGCAGTTCAAGAAAGGTGTAAAGAAAATCCTCCACGAAATTCGTACCAAAGGCGGCTACATCGCAACAAACGAAAACGACAGTGACGAGGATATTATGGCTCGTGCCTACGTTATCGCTCAAAGAACTCTTGCACGACGTGAGGAACGTATCAGACAACTTGAAACACAGACCGAACATCAAGCAACCCAAATAGGTTTGCAACAAAAAGAATTGACAGTTGCTGCTCCAAAGGTTAAGTATTATGATGATACACTTGCATCAACGGATTGCATCACCACAACGACCGTAGCCGAAGACCTGGGCGTAACGGCAAGATTTTTAAACAAACAGCTTGAGAAAATCGGTATTCAATATTTTCAGTCAGGACTTTGGCATTTAAAGGGTGAATTTAGAAAATGGAAGCTCGCCAAAGCCAGCACCTACACCTTTGTGAAAGGAAATGGAGAAACAGGAACAAGAACACAGCTTGTTTGGAACCAACGTGGCAAACGTTTTATACTTGCTCTCTACAATAATGATTTTAATATAAAGGCAGCTATCGCCGAGATTAACGGAGAGAAAGTAGCTCAAAGCGCAAATAATCAATCTAATAGTTAATTTATAAGGAGAAAGTAATCATGGAGAATAGAGATAATTCAGTTCAGTATTCAGTTAGTGATAAGACCGTGCGGTGCATCGCCCTTTTGAAGGAGGTTATCGCCATTCAGGAGAAGGCTCTTACATACTTCGCAGGCGAAGGTATCGAGGATTCAAAGGAAGCGGAGACCTTCGCAGAAAGTATGGGAAACGCCGTAATAGCATTCAGTGGTATCTTGGGCGGCAAGGTCTATGAGAATGTGATTAATGGCTGCGAGGCGATTTAACGATCACTTAGGCACGCCAAAGTAATATGCAAGAAAAGAGTGGGGCGATTATGCCTCACTCTTAATCTTTTCTATATATGGTTTGAATATCTTTGATAATTTTTTGTAAGCTTCAAGTAACCAAGCGAAGATAGGTTTCCAATCATCTTGCTCATAACCGCCTTTTTCATAGTTTGTCGCAAAGATGACGCTTGTTTTATTATCCTCTGCTATATTCCACTGAAGGAGCGGTTTTCCGAAAGCCTCATTGATGGAATCCTTATCCTTTTCTATCATTCTATAATGTCTCTTGTTCTCAGTTTTATCAGAACTATCAAGCAATAAACGTACAGATACAGAACCTTTGCGAATGAAAAGGTCATAATGCACCTTTGTAGTTCCTGTTGATATATTCATCCAGTGATAGCTCTGTGGCATCTTTTGAAAATTCGCTCCGTTCTTGCTTGCATATTCATTGAATGACGTCCAAAAATCAATCAGCCTTTGTTCGGTATCGGACTTCGGCGAAGCTTCATTCTTTTCATAAGGTGGTTGGCATACAATATCGAATAGAAGTGCAGGCTTTGAATCGCCAATACTTACAGCCGTAACCTCCACAAGAAAGAAATTACATTGTATGGTCGAATCATTCAGCATCTGAATAGCACTGATATGCTCCGCTCTCGCTTTCTCAACTATCCATACAGCATAGTCGGCATGATGATGAGCAGCGTATGTTATCACCTTTCCAAGATGGTCTGAATTACTATCGCCGAACTGGTTTTCTATGATTATGCTTTTCTCACCATCATCACCTGCCTTGGCTATTATATCAACCTTCATAGTCTCCAGCTTATGCTCTTTCTCTGCTTCTGATATATTGATACCAAGCTTTTCAGCCAGCACGCCAATATTCTTTGTAAGCCAAGGGGTGAAGCCAGATGCTTCTCCATCGAATATTTCTTTCAATGGATGTACGTTAATTCGGTCTATTTCTTTCATTGTATATACTTCTTGCCGTTCTTTATGATTATGCCTTTCTGTTTTTCTTTTATTTATATTAATTTATTCATTTCTGTCTATTATAGGAGTTTTCTTTTTATCAGAATCAAAATCGAGTATATATTTTTGAGGATAACTTATACAATGTAAAAAAACATTCTTTTTCCCATTATTGTTATTAGCCTTAACGATAAAGGTGTCATTTCTATAAAAATATGAGTTATCATCATTAAGACCAAAATAACCTTTTATCTTCTTTTTCTTTTTAATGGCTTCTTTATCAATAGGGGTTAGCTCGTACCCGTTTTCGGTGAGTACATAAAGAAGCTTCTCGTTACCTTGTAATTCTAAATCCGTATATTGGTAATCTTGCCCAACCATAATAAAGTGTTCTGTTAGTTCGCCGAGATATTTATCTACATAACTATATCCTATAAGGCTATATACATTAGATAAGACAATTGTATCTTTATCCATTTCATCAATAGTATGAGTAGAGATATATCGTTTGATAGTCTGTTTGGTTATATCTGGTACGAGTGGTAAACTTGTTATTTTTTGTTGAGCGTTAGCAGCTATACAAAAGAGAAGACTACTAAATACACATATTTTCTTTATCTGTTCCATATTAATATTTATAAATTGCGATATACCTATTATAAATGCGCTCAGCGGCGTTTTCTTTGCCTTGCTTAGCATACACCAAGGCGAGGCGAAGATAACCATATCTGCGCAATTCTCCAAGAAAAAGCAGTCGTTCATAACATTGTGCTGCCCTGCTGAACACACCACTATCAAGATATGGAATAATGGTTCTTCGTATCTCTTCCTGTGACATATTGTATATTTGTTTCATAATCAATAAGTTTGTTGCAAAGATAATCTTTTGTTAACACATAACTATAAGTTTATATGGTATTTTATATATTTTAATAGTACATTTAAAAACTATTAAATACTAAATTTATTATTAGTTTTTGTTTGCTCATTGGTAGAAATTTATTAATTTTGTGGTGTTAAGATTAATATACAATTTAATTATAGGAGATACAACAATGAAAACAATTACAATTGACACCGAAAAGTTAGCAAAGGCAATGCTTGTTTCTTACAAGTATAATACAAAAGAAGAACATCAAGGTGCTTTAGCTATGCTGAAAATGATTATCGGAAGCGAAGAAATGTACGACGAGGTTTGTGAAATAGCTAAAAAGCTCGCAGGAGAAAAGAAAAATTAATAATGAATATGCGCAACTTATAAGGCCATGACAAAACAAGAAGAAATAAGCATTTTGCAATCACTCAAAGGTGATACATATTTTGCACAGATTTTCGGTGACGATATTGATAAAATGTGTGAGAACATTTCTGTTGACTTTGCTATAGAAAGTGGATGCAAATTCTTTGCTAAAATTGATGCTTTACAGAAAGCATTAGACAAACAGAAAAAACACGCAGAAAAAACATTATTGTCTTTCGCACATGAAATAATAATTGCTCTTGATAAAGGTAGTGATGCAACGGTTTATCAATCGGTTAAAGGGGTTATTGGTATTGAAGAAATAATAAAATTCAAACATTCTCAAAACATGAAACTCTCGGATAGAGAAATTAATTATCTCGTAGGGAAACTGATATAAAACAATACATCATCCGTGAGCGATATGGCGCACATTGGGTTCAAGACCCGACACGGAACAAAGACATCATTAGTCTTAGGCAGTCTTACAGATTTGCGGTTAGTAGTTACCTTTGAGCCGTTTCCTGCCTCAAAAACAAAGAAAGGACTGAAAGCGGAAAGCGAGAGGCGCACTCCAAACGTAGCGAGAGGGGCTTATTCTTCTGTCAAAGCTTGGTAAAGACATAAAATTACAAGACGTGAGCACTACACGAAAAAAGACGTAGGTAAGGACCATTACCGTTGCAAAGCAAAGCCGTAAAAACATTCGAGAATGATACAATTCTAAGAGGAAGGAGAACCGCTTAAGGGTCAAAAACCCGACTATTCTCACAAAGTCGTTAATTGGTCAGGTGGGAATGGCGTGTTAGCCATTTAAAACAACGAAACACGTTGAAACAAACGTTAAGTACGAGTTGATAACTCTATATAATCCGTTGGGCGATAACGATAAGCGCACATTTAATAGTTCAAAAATAAACGATATGGAAACAGCATCAATAATAATAGAAGTGGGGACGGTTTGCTCTGGCAATATGGTCAAAAACAAGATTGTTTTGAAAATCCCCAAAGAAGCCGCTCAAGTCATAAACGACGCCTGGCACTCAAATGAACTGCCGCGCGTCGAGGCTATCGTTGCACATAATCTTTTGGGCAATCAGCTCGCACATTGCGACCTTGTAATAGGTAACCGAATAGCAGGAGGCGTTGTAAACATGAGGAAAGTAAACTCTGACGATGATAAATATTTTCAGATAGAAAAATATGAAGATGAAAATGATTAGATGATGGCCTTAAATATTAACACGTATTACAGCTGTAAAACATGTGAAGCAGCAGACATATACGGCAATGGATGCAATCATGGGCTTATGTTTCCCATTTTTTTAGTCTTATCTAATTCCTACCATTGTCCATACTACAAATTTAAAAACAAAGAATAATATGATTGAAATTCCAAAATCAAACGCTCGTGAGTCACAAGAAAATGAACTCGCTTCTTGGGTACTCGATAACTTGAAAACAAGAAATGAAGTTCAAATTTTGCAACGTACAGAAGGATGCTGCGCTGGCAATTGGTGCGGTTCTGCTCCAAACGACAAATGGCATAAATCTTGTTTTGAAGCAGTTGATAATGTCGTGTATGCATTTCGCAGACAAGGGTATGTTGTCAATGAACACCATTCGCCACGTTACCCAACAGCGTATATTACATTCAGAAAGTAATGTAGAAGTGAAATGGATTAAAAACAAAGACAGTTAAAAACAGAAGCCGCTACCAAAAGTATTTAGGAGATACAACGGCAGCGGCTAAGTTTAACGAATACCTAAAGAATTAGGTATCAACAATGATATTACAAAGGTAGTTATTTTATTTTGTTACGCAAAAAATTTGATGTATATTTGCACATTATTAACTAAATACCAAAGTTTATATGGAATATCCATCTAAAGTTAGACAGGCAGCACAATGGTATCTTGATAGATTTGGCGAACGCCTTAGATACCTTGGCACTAAAGGCGATTATGCTTACTATGAATTTACTTTCCCTAGTGATATGGAAACAGGTTTTCCTATTGTATATAAGTTTGATGGTGATACAGTCGAAACAATAAACGGTTTTGACGCACTTCATACCATTAATTCATTCGGGTAAATATATCGGCATATTGTGGGTCAAATAATTTATCATCAACTCGCATTATGCCTTTGTAATACACGGAAGTCCAAGAACGTGCTCCTTCATTACACAATTCCATAATATCGCGCGTCGTGCCTTTTTCTTTTAAGTATAGTTGTGGCTCTATATACACCACTTTGCCATTTTTTAAGCGTTTCAGAATAGTGGCATGACCTCCCTTATTTCCTTTCCAAGCAATGGTGATAATATAGGTGCCTTCATTTCGTGTTGCTTCATCTATATATTCCGCATAACGCTGAGGTGTCATTTGTTTATATTCTTTGCTTTGCATCCATTGATATGTGTTCAATGGTTGGGGTTTAGACCCATCAGCATTTTTCCATGTGTCAAATGAGTGTTGTTTTGAAATCCAATAATTTAAATTGCCTCTTTTTTCAGGGTTGCCTTTCGCAAAAATATTAAATCCCATTTCTCGCAAGACATAGGCAGGAGAACATGTAGCACAATTAACTTGCCATTCTTTTCCAAGATTAAAGAAAGGATTTGCGCTCTGTTTATCGGCCAGTTCAATAGACATGGGTCTACCTTTAAGTATGCCAAATTTCTTTTCAAGCTCACGGCAATTTGCTATTTGTTCGGGAGAGAAACCACCCCATAAAAGTTTATCCCAACGTTCACGAATAGACACGCCTTGTTTGAAGCGTTTGAATAAACGCTCCATATTGTTAATATCCCAGGTTTTATTTGATTTTAATGCGCTGGTAACATCATAATACCTCTTTTGTAGAGCTTTGCCCATTGTGCTGTAATCAGAATATGACAAATGCCCTATAACTTCGTTCATCCGCTCCATATACATAGCAGAACGTCTAAGCGTCCAATTCTTTTGTATTTTAGCAGCATCACGCTTCTCATGTCGTGCTTTTGCAATATCCTGTATAGTTTCACGATGAGACATTGCATTTCTGCCTATTTGCTTGCGTTCTGACGCGCTCAAATACTTTACCCAATAACTTTTATTGTTTGCGAGATGCCAAGCCAGCTTGTCGCGTTTAAATGCGCTTACAATTTTTTCTGAATTTGTCTCTATGTAACGACGGTATTGCTCAGGCACATCTTTAACGCGGTTAGGAGAAACATAATCAGATATATCTTCACCATTCATTAACCTACGTATCAACGCCTTTCTTTCTTCGCCATAGACCATTATCGGGTCACTGGTACACATGCAGTTTGGATGCCAGCCGCTCCATTTAAAGTCTTTAGGATAATAGCCTTGCAATTCATCGCATATATCCTCGTCTTTTTCGGGGTCATGCTGTGGTGAAAGATGTATATATTGACCTATAACGAATGGTTCATTTGCCCAGCGTTCGTTTCGTGCATTGTGGTAGGCTGCATTTATTTCTGTGCGTGCTACACGCAAGGCGTTCTTTCGAGCAGAACGATATACACCTTGTCCTACATGTTCAAGTGGTTCTTCCACGAAGCGTACACGTCCGTCGATAATTCGCCTTTTGCGCCAAGTAACAACGTCTTTCTTCTGTCCGTTCTTCAACACTTTTACCGTGTGATAGCGACGGTACATCATATCAGGATTGTTCAAATACTGTCGTATTCTTTTGCCTACTTCTTCTGCAGATGTACCCTTTCCCAGTCCGTCGGCTATTACGTTAGACATCGCCATTTCAAATTCCGCTTTCGTCTGCTGGCAATAGTTCCAAACGGATTGCGCGAGGTTTAGTCCATTTTTCACATTAAGCCTGTTTGCAAAAAACGACGCAGCAGCCGTTTTTCTTGCGGTTTCCAAGGCTTTGTCTGTTAGCGTAGAGAATTGCCCCAGCGCATCATTATCGTGCGCATACGCCAAGGTAACACCGTCTGTTATGCCACTCTTGTAGCATAACATATTATTCTGGAAATAGTCGTTAAATATTTCGTTGAGTCGAGCTTTAAGCTCAGGAAAGTTGTCAAAGTTAAAGAGCGCATCACTTTCGAGGACATCTTCTCCATAGCCAAGAGAGAGGAGCTTCTTGACATAACCGCTATACAACATGCCAAGTCGGCGGTTGTACGCTGCGAACAGTTGGTTCAACTGCTCTTTCTTTTGTTTTGATGTAATTTTTTTTGTCATTCTTGACTTTGTTATTTGCCAAAGTGCCAATATTCTGAACGACCGCGACCTTTAATATTCTCAACTCTTTCGATGTAGTAGCTGTCTTTCTCGTAAGTACCAGCTCTCTTGTCTTCTTTTTCGACTCTTTTAATCGCAGTTTTAACAGCATCAATGTTTTTGTAGCCATCAGATTGATTGCCCGTCAACTTGTCTACATATACGTATTGTATTTCCGTCTGACTTGAAGATGGCTTTTCGGGTCCCTTTATAGGTTCTGTAAAACCAGGACCAGTGCGAAGATTTCGTGTGTTATTTGTTTTTCTTGTTCCTCCGCTATTCTTTGCCATAATTATTATTTTTCTTGTTTATAGTTCGTATTTCTTGATGTTAATTCCTTTCGGCAACAACATCTCTTTTTCCAACCCACCAATCCATAATGCATGTACTCCTTTAGGAATGTAATATGCTTTTACCTTGCCAAAATCCGCAGCAACGATTGGAGATATACTTGTTGATATATAGCCTTTGTTGTCATACGGATGGTCTTTTGTCCCGCGATACACTACGATGCCTTTTTTTAGTTGTGATTGAGACAACAAATTATCAATTGCATCTATAGTTTTTGCTTGTGTTTCGCTCAATGGAGATGACGACAACCCTCTTAGTTTTTTATTTATGGTGCTTGTCATTTGATAATATTTTACCGCCTCATTATTGACAAGTGAAGGTTGAATTATTTGTGGCACTTTGTTGTTTTCTTCTTCAACAAGTTTAGTATATTCGTCTAATAATTCTTTATTAGAGGTGTTATTCCATTTTTCTATAAATGCAATAGTGCTTTGTTGCAATTTAGGACGGGTTGTTTTTTTTATTCTTGTATTTCCACCTCCTTTTGCCATAATTATTCCTCCTCATTATTGATTGACTGTGCTGCTGTTGCTGAACTTCCCATGCCAAGCATAGAGGTCTGTCGCATTAATTCATTCCGTTCTTCCTCCATTATTTCCTTCTGAATAGTGTCTTTATCATCATTGAGAGGATTAAGCTCAATTGAACGGCGTTGTGAGGTAGATTGCTTTCCACCATTACTGCTTGTGATAAGTTGTAGCAATTCAACATCATTCTTAGGTATATACGGCTCAAATGTAGGCTCGAAATCTATGTTCTCTGATACGCTCATATCTATGCCCTTAACATATACACCTGCGTTACAGATACCGTTAGCAACAATATTGCTTCTTCGGGTAAACATCTCTCCATACAATTCAGTCTTGTTACCGACCTTTAGGAAAGGATCAGTGAACATTAATCGTATAGCAGCGCCACTTGTGTTATTACCAAGTGTCTTCATGTTTTCGAATGATATGTCTGGCGTCTGCGTAAACGAGAATATTAAACTAAAAAGATTGGCTATCTCACCTTTTACTGACTCAGGAGAATGGTCCCAGGATAAAACATTCATTTTCGTTTCTTTCCCTCCTTGGAATACTGTTCCTTGCTCACCTTTTTCAGCAAATCCTTCAAGTCGTCCCTGTATAAAGTATTTAGGTGTGCCAAAATAATCGTTCGTATCTCCCCAATTAGAAATACATACTTCTACACGGTCTGCGCACCACTGAACATCTGCCCACTCTGATTTATATTGGCGATAATAGACAATCGGTATCTTCGTAAAACCATGTGCCTTAGCGTCTACAAGCGTCCATCCTGAGTTTCTGTTTATATATTTATATACAAATTTATCGGTATAGACATCGAAGTGTAATACCGAAGTTCCCAATTCATCATAAACATAATATTCTCGGCCGAAACCATCCATTTTATCCCAATCGTTGAAATGTGGATATAATTTGTCACCATTTCTACGAGAAAGAAGTCGTACACGTATTTCTCCACCCAATCGACCGTTCTCGTCTGTTGTCATATACCACAATTCTGCGGCTTCACACTCTGAACAAACAGTGCGAACCAGTTTCTTGTCAAAGTATTTCATCTTGTTGTCGTGATAGCAATGCATTATAGCATCATACAGCTGATGCTGATAATTATCCAACTTCTTGATTTGTATGCCATGAGATGTTGCTTTATAGGTCACTGGATAGGTAAGCAAGAAACCAACAATACGGTTAACAATAACTTTCTGTGTGGGCAATGCGATTCTAACCCTTTCAACATATTCATCTTTGTATATAGTTTTCCCCGTAAGTGGGTCTTTTTGTCCTGTTGGAACTTTGATTTTCTTTTTCTTTCGTTTAACAGGGTCGAATACGTCATGTTTGGAAGGGTCCCATTGTTTCATAAGAGTTTCAAAACTCTCATGGAATGGTAACTTACGAGCTGTTAACAGTGTATGAACTGTATTAGCATCGCTACTTGATATGATTTCTGTTATGTTCCTCATAATTTTGCTAACTTTGTTAGCAAAGGTAAAAACTAAGCCTTACAAGACGCAGATAATTGTGGTCTGCGCATAAACAATTCAAATGAGATAAAATATTTCAAAAATATTTTGATTTTTACTTGCATTATTCAAGATTTATTGTTAATTTTGTGGCATAGAAATTAATAATAAATTTAATTATAGGAGATACAACAATGACAACAAAAGTTTTAAACAAGGACATCGTAAATTACATTATTAGTGATATTCAATTAACAATCCAGCGTTTAGGTATCAACGCACAGTTATCAATCGAAGAGCTTGAAGATTACGAGTACGAAAAGATAGTTAGCACAAGTTTTCAGACGATGCCAATGCTCTTTAAAGAGATACATATCGAAGGTATTGTTAGTGTGATGAATGATAAGGTAGAAGGATATTCAACGATTGATATTAGATTAGGTGTAAAATACACACACTTCGACGGAGGTATGAACGGACACGAACTTGGCAAAATAACATATTCAATAGACAATTCGTACAAAAGCGAACACATCAAAAATTTAGACATGTATGTTTGTAAGGTAAAAACACTTGCGATTTAAGAATAGAATAATATCGCGAGGCTGTAACAGCTTCGCTATAATACAACAATATCGTAATATAGGAGATACAACAATGAAAACGACAAAAAGCAAGCACACTATTGATAACATTATTCTCACCAAGCACAACAACGGCAACGACAATCTTATGTATGATGCCGATGGCAAGACATTTGAGTTTGACGGAGAATTTTATGTCGACAAGAAGCACAATCTTCACCACGAACATCTGTTCAATGATGGCGAGGAAATGGAGATTGTAATCCCTTACGAGAACGGAAACTATTAATTGTGTAACTTTAAAACACAATAATTAATGTACACAATCATACACGCTAATACATACCTTTATCCTTGGGTAATACTCCTTCTTCGCTCTCATACGGGCGAGGAAGGATATTGGTGTATTGATGATGTTAGCGCAGAAGAGTATATCCTTGAAGCATATAATTCAAAAGAATATGTAGGAATAGTCCTTAACGAACTACCTAAGCATGGTTCTTGGATAAAAAGGTCTGACATAAACAAATTATAATAATATGACAAAAGAGAAATTAATCGAAGTTAAGAATAAAGCTGAAAAGGCTTACGAGGCTATCAATGACATGATTAGTAATTATGGTATAGAAATGATTGACTTGGCGTACCCAAAACACGATGGCGAGCAAGACGCTGACGTTATTTCAGAAATGATGCTTCTCCGTCAAAGCGTAAACAGTTTATCCACGGCTTGCAACCTCCTCGTCAACAAGCTCACAGATGTTATTGGAGACGAGGAAGATGTAAAGTAATAATATTCAGCCCTCGACATCACGGGCAAGTCAATCGAAAATAAAAGCCACAAAAGATGAACAAAAGATTAACAGAACTTTCACTCCCAGCCTTCGCTTTCGTCGAAGGTTGGGGCGATGAAGATGACTTACAAGGCAGAACTGTCATAGTTCATTGCCCCACAGGCACAATCCTTGAAGTGCTGCCCACAAAAGACATTCTTTATGTTGACGATGACAATTATAGGTCATCCTTTGTTTTCAAATTTACTGGCGTTTCAAGCATAGAAGAAGCATACATTATGATGCTTCACACGTCACCGACCTTCGACAAAGTTGCCGATGCTGGCACAATAAAAGAGTTGATGAAAGAAGCTGCTAAATGGCTTGTAAATTATTTTACTTGGGAAGACCATAATATTATTAGAGAGAGATATGAACAAAAATAATAAGGAAAATACTTGGGGCGGTTTGCGGAAAGGCGCTGGCCGCCCTTGTTCTGACACGAAACCAGTAAGCATACGTATCAGCAATGAAGCTTATCTAAGGTTACAAAATGCGTCGAATGAAACTAAATGCTCAAAATCACATATTTTAGAACGCCTTATCATAGAAAACATGCTTTAATGAGGTCTGTTCCTTAATGGTCTTCCATCTTCTCCTTTAAGATTGAAGGCCATTTCTTGTGTAATCGCGACTTATATGATACCTAATATTTCGTTTGCATCCATGCCACTGCCATAGGCACCAAGTATTTTTGATAAGCATATATAGCGCGATGCATCTATTCCATGATTGTAACAATCGATTGGTTCATTTAACCATTTACCTTCTTTGTCTTGTCGCCAAGTATAATTGTTAAACTCCTTGCGAAGATTTGTTGAACGTCTTGTGATGTGTATTCTGTATTGCTGCATTTTCGTGATACCAGCTTTAATAGAACCAGGAAATTTTTGTACAGCCTTAATATCAATCCCAGCATTATATATTTCGTCTATTAAGCGTGGATCAGCGCTTTCACAGATAAATTCAGGTGAACCTTTTATGCTTTTGCAAACGTCGATAATGTCACTTGCGAGCATTTTCGTGTTATAACAGATTTCGTCAATATACATGTCGTTTCCGAACACGCACATCATAACTATCGCTGTTGGGTCGTTCGTGTAACCAAAGTCTATGCCATACCATTTTCGACGCTGTGCTTCTATGGGTATGTAATCATCAATAACGACGTTCTCAAAAACAAGACCTTCAACAATAGCGCGTTGACCGAGGCCGTATATACGCCACAGGCTTGGGTTCTTCCACTTTAAGCTTTCAATTTCATTTATGACTTTTTGTTCAAGAAAAGGATTGTCTTTATAGGTTGATATGAACCAATATGTGCTTTTCTCTTCGTTGACTTGATTTATCCAATGTTCCTCAGAAAATGACGGATTGTAATCAAGGATAGAAAACTCCGTTGTACGCATCTGAAGCTGCTGCCATTCGATAAAGGAAAGCTCATTCGCCTCATTCACGAAAAGTATCTTACGCTTAGAACCACGCACTTTCTGCTCGTTATCTGTGGAGAAAAACTCAATCCAAGAGCCGTTAGGAAATGTGTAAACATACTCAGATTTGTTCATTGATTTATCATTCCACCAACCCAAGGACAACATCACATTCTTAAAGTCACGGTATACAGTACGCTTAATAGAGGGCATACCAGCACGTATTATTGAAACGGTTGTTCCAGCATAATTAAAGCAATACATGCAAAGAAACTGCACAATCGACCACGTTTTGGCAGAGCGTGAGCTTCCTTGAAGAGAGCAAGTTGTGAACCCTGCTTCCTTCGCTGCTTTTACCTTCATGTAATTTTTTGCTAAAAATACGTGTGGCATGTGTCTGTTTATTCTTTATCTGCTTGCGCATCCTTGCGCTCTTTTTCCTTTTGTATTTCCGAAAGAACTTTGTTGTATTCCTCCGTAGTTGTAACAAAGTGCACTTGCAACGGGTCTTGTTTAATCTGCTCGCCTTTGCTTGTAAGGTCAATGCGCTGTATCTTGCCATAAGCCCTATCAACGACGCGCTCAAGTATATCTATACCTTTCTTATCAAGTATGCCCTTTGCGACAATGCGTTGCATCATAGGACGTGTCTTGTCGGCAAGAACAGCTTTAAGCTCATCTTCGGGCAATGTTGCTATATATAGAAAAGACTCGGCGATAATCTGAGAAGAAGGCACTTCGTAACCCTTCTCCTTCATTTCCTCGATGAATAACGACATCGTCTTAGGCTTTGGTGGTCGTCCTTTAGGATTTGTAACCTCGCCTTTTTTAAACTTGCCTTTTTCCAGATTGTCAAGTTGTCTTTTGCGTTTATTTTCATTTCTTGATAGTGGCATATTCCCTCCTTGTTCCTTTTATATTCCTTTCATAGTGTTTTAACGCACACTTAAGCGCGTTTATCGTCATTTAACGCCTGTTCACGGCAAATAGAAAGTATTTGCATATATGTGAGTAAGTCGCCTTGTCTTATAAGATTTGTACATAAGCTCACGAAAGCGGTAGCCTTTTCACATTGCCCTATACGTTCTATTTCTTCTGCCGATTGAACCAAAAGGTATTCCATCACCGCTACCTTATCTTTTGCGGGCAGCGATGATGAAATACTTATACCAAGCACGCGCTCAATAATCGTCTTTGTTGGCAGTCGTTTACTCATTACTACTTTTGTTAACAAGTTGCATGAATTCGTTTCGCACCTGTGCATCTTCTTTAAATGCACCAATAAGAAATGAAGACATCATTTTGCCTTTCTTTTTAACGCCTCGCATTGTTTTGCATAGGTGTTCACCTCGCATTACGAGAGCCATACCAAGCGGTGGATTTTCTTCTCCAAGAGCTTTTGTAAGCATATCTACGATGTCATGAACAAGTCGCTCTTGTATTTGCATACGCGCAGCACAGAAGTCGACTACACGTCCAATTTTTGAAATGCCGAGTATTTTGCCATTTGGATTAGGTATATAAGCGAACCAATATTTACCAAAGAATGGCATCATATGATGTTCACAAACAGAATAGAAATCTCCTTCGTCAACAACCATATTGTCATAGACGATGCCATCTTTACCATTGTCAAACGTCGTAATTTTGGGCATTTGTGATTTATCGTAACCTCGGAATATTTCATTCCACATACGTATTATTCTGTCAGGTGTACCGATAAGTCCTTCTCGCGTTGGGTCTTCACCTATATATTCGAGTATACGTCTAATATTTTCCTCGACAGTTGTCTCATGTTCGTCAGGAAAGATTAACCAGTCGTTATCTTCAACAATCCCTCCACAGTATTTTACTTTACTGATAGAGCGTTTCTTTGCATAGGCAACGGCAATATCAAAATCTTTAAATTCTTCTATTGTCTTTCCGCTATCGCAAATATCATCAACTACAAGTGTATTGCAGTTTATTTTTTCTTTGTCGCATTCTATAGGGACACAAAGCAGCCGAGAAAGTTGAATGGCAATAATATAACCACCTCGTGGGATAGGATATATTCTTCTGTAAGAGCATTTTGCTTTTTTTATTTGGCGTGCTATTTCTTCTGCTACTGCTTTATAACCGTTATATGTGATTTTTACTCTGTTAGAACTATTCATAATTCTTATTCATGTTATTATCTTACATTAATTATTTTCTGCTGTTGAAGTGAGAGTTGCCATTCAGGATATTTCTTAACAAAATCGACAGTTTCTTTCAAAATAACCGCGTTTTTATTTTTGTCGCCCACATCACAAGGTTGCACATAGAAATACCTTGCTAAAATTCCGTAATCACTAACTTCGTGTTCTCCATCAAATACGACCTTTACTTCATCAGCTTCCTTAAGAACAAGCTTTGCTTCTTTAAGATAGCCATATTTAGGAGAACAGGTAACCCAATCCACGTGCGCTGGAATTCTACGTGTTCCATTTGTTTCTATTGCTATGTAATAGCCTTCGTTAGATAGAGCGCGTGTTAGTTGATTGTCTGCCTGTAAAGTAGGCTCTCCACCAGTTAATACAATAAATCTGCATTCAGGTGCAACTTCTTTTATCTTGCCTATGAGCTGTTGAGCCGAATATTCCTCATAATGCTTGAAATCTGTGTCACAGAAAGGGCATCGAAGATTACACCCTGAGAAACGAACAAATATTGCAGCGCGTCCTGCCCATCTACCTTCACCTTGCAAAGAGTAGAAGACTTCGTTAATCCTATATGTTTTATCCATAATTATAGCTCCTCCATTTCGTTTAAAACTCCATCTTTATGATAAATTGCAATATTGCCTTCGCTTTCCTGTACTTTCGCTTTGTAACACTGTGGTATCTGCTCCACAATCCATTTTGCGATATTCTCAGCAGTTGGATTAAAATGCAGTAATTCATTGAGATTACCATGGTCAAGGTAATCGTGTATCTTCTGCTTTATATGCTTAAAATCCATTACCATACCGTCTTTGTTAAGCTCTTTGGCCTTACAGTACACGGTAACAATCCAGTTATGACCATGCACGTTTGCACATTTGCTTTCGTAAGAAAGATTTAGCTTGTGACAAGCCGCTATTTCCATTTTTTTTGAAACGTAGAACATATTTTTGTATATTTATTTTGTTATATGTGTTATATTTACTATTTTTGCCGATAAGCTTTTGCTTGAGGGGACACTCGGTAGGCTTTTAAAATCCGACCCCCACTAAGATGCAAAGGTGGCAAGGGGAAGCCTCTCTTGCTATTTGTTTTAACTACCACTTATTTAGAGTCTCCATGTCGTGCCAATACAATTCATGTCTTTTGTTTACGACAAGAACACCTTTGAGCTTAATTAGATTACTGCCGCTTCTTGCTCTGTTGTGCTCGTACCAATCAATGCCCTTTTGAATGCTTTGTCGCGAGAGAACTCCTTGTTTGTCGTATATAGCAGCAAGGCTTACACCTTTATCACTTGCATGTTCCAATGCCGACAATATGCCATATTTAGCATTGTCTGATTGTTTTGTTGTCTGCTCGTAATAATACGTACCCACCTTTGCATCTGGAAATGTTGGCTCGCCTTTAACGGACAATTTAAAAGACGCTCCTCCGTTTTTTAAATCTTCTGGAAGTAGATATACGCCATATCCCAGTCTTGCAAGCTCTTTTGCAAACTTAAATTCATCGTTGCTTCTACCTTCGTTTGCGTGCTTATGTCCTTCTTGCCAAATCACAAATCCTCCACTTTTTCTATTGTAATAGTCGATACCGTTTCCTAAAGTTCCAAGTCTTTCTCTTTCGCTTGTATAATAGTCATACGATTTCGGCATTGGTGGTCCGATAAGCCTTGTTCCGCCTGGTCCTTTTGCCATAGTTACTTAAAACATTTAAACCATACGTCGAAAATCTCGTCGTTATTTTTAACCACAGGCTTTGTATGAGGAATTTGACCTTGCATTGCAAATTCCACTTTTCGTACACAATCATCAAAATTGTTATATCTGTACATTTTTTCAAACTGTTCCATATATGCAAGTCTGTTTGGGACGATAGGAATGCAGCCAAGTGCAACGGCTTCTTGAACTCCATAACCAAAATTCTCTTGCAACGCAAAACTTACCACAACCTTTGCTTTTGCTAATACCTTATAGTATTCGTCTTTGCTTAGATGCTCCTTTTGCGTATTGATATACCTATATTGAGGAAGTCTTTGTTTAAGCAATTCAAATAAATATGGCTGCTTCTCATCAACATTTCTACCGTTAAAGACAATGATGTCCTCTTTAGGAGAATTTGTTTTATACCTATCAATACCCTTAAAATCCAGCGGCAATCCAGTTACCACAATCTTATCTGCGTCAACGTATCTTTTCTTGAGAACATCTTGTTTTATAAAATTGCTACCCACATAAACTTTCTCACAGATATCAAAAATGCTTTCCTCAAACCCTTTATAAACTCGCTCCATTTGTCGAACGAAATCTGTATCAGTAAAACTGCCTGCATGAAGAATGCCTTGTACCTTTAGGTTATAACCCGAAAAAAAGTTTAGATACGGAACTGCCATAAGTGCAAAGTTCCAGATATCAGTCACAAACAGAGTTTCATTTACGTCAATTTTGTTTGTGATAAGCAGCTCTATTAATTGCTGAAACTGGTGTAGCTGTCTATATACAGTATTATCCGCATCCAAAAAGCTTCCGTGCTTAATCTCGTTAGAAAACACGGTAGGTTCAAGATACGTATATTGTATCTTTTTACGGTCAAGATATTCTTGAATATCTCTATCTAGATGCGTTGTATAACGCTGTTCAATATGTTCAATTGGTAAGTATATCATAGTCTTATTGTTTAATAACCTCTGCGCCATTCTCGTTATCTTCAAGTACGGAGCAGTAACTTAACTGAAATTTTTCTAAGAGCTCTTTGGCGAGCATTTCGCAGCTCTTATTTCCAAACTGACAAACACCGACACAATATTTAACGTGAAGATATGCAAGTATTCTTCTTTTAAGACGGATAATTTCAATTTGTCTGTTGTCGTCTGTAACTTCTTTTTTGCATTCAATATAAAAGATATGCCTATGAGGATGTTTTAAGAAAGAAACCTCCTCAATATTACAATGCTTCCATTGATGAATACCTTCAACTTGAAGTCTAACCACGACGTAACATTTGCTTATATCGCTCATAATCTAAGTTATTAAAGTTGTTATATACGTAATTTAATTTTTTAACATCATTAGCTCCTGAAACGGCTAAGAATAGCTGTCTGTTATGCATCTTTGCGTATTTCTGAAACTTAATAAATGTAACACAAGAAGCAAGACTCTCTATTGAACAATCTCCTTTATGCTGTTCTTTGTCTATAAATAGACCTGGAGTTACCTTTATTTGATTTAACTCCTGCCTTAAAGCCGTAGGGATGCATCTTCCTCCCTTTTTTAAAATATCCTTGTAAGGCATACCTTTTACACCTTGTGGAGTAAAGTAATTCAATGTTCCGTAACAAAGTGCAGCTTGCTTCCAAGAGCTACTATCAACACTAACTAATGGAACTTGAAACATTTTAGGAAATGTAACATAGCCAAGTCCATGCACCTTTGCTCTTCTGTTGGTATGTACAGAAACATCTTGGAAACGTTTTGTCATCCAATCACCTTTTGTAGTGACACCACCAGCAACACAGATATTTAGGTTTGTGTTTAAAGTTTCATTAAGATATTGCCAATCTTTATCAAACATGGTGAGCACAAACATAGGCTCAAACCCTCGGCTAACCATCAGCTCGTAGTTTTTTTTGCTTTGTATATCATTTCCTACAACGTCAAGCATAACATACTTTTCGCAGTTATTGCCGTATTTCTCTAAAAAACGACAATAGTTGTCAACGGTAAGCCAATCTCTTTTTTGTTTTGCATTATGAAGGGTGAATGCTCCACTATCAATCATGACATTAGCTATTCCGTCTTTATGCAAGCCGAAACACCAATCGCAAAATACCTTATCGTTGTTAAGATATGCGTATGAAGCTAATATATTGAACGAAACATTGTTTCTCATACAACTTACTACTTGATTTCTACAGGATAATCTGTTAGAGCAACCTTGATAGCTTCTCTTATTTCATCTTCTTGCTCTTTGTTAGTTAAGGGAATGGTAACCTCAATTTTGATAGGCTTATCCAACACAGGGTCTTTAACCTCTTTATCAACAGGTGGAAGTTCCTCCCATTCATCTTTCTGCAAAAAGGAGCAATCAACGCCCCAATCCTGCAATTCTTCAACCTCCCAATCACCGTTAGCAAGCTCGTCCCAATCCCAATTACCAGCCTGTACGTTATCCTTGATAGCATACTCTTTTATCTTTGCAATAGGCACTTCCTTGTTGAGAATAAAGCAAGGAAGCGCGTCGAAACCTTCCACGCCTTCGTTGTGCAGTTCCTGACAAACACGCAAGCGCATGTTGCCGCAAATAACAACAAACTTGCCGCCTTCGATAGCGTACACCATAAGCGGTTTGTATTGCAGCAATTCAGGTGAGCTTTTGAGCGACTTCTTTAGTTTGTCGTGTTCCTCTCCTTTAAGGTAGCGAGGGTTCTTTGGAATGCCTACAATCTGCCCTTCATTAAGCTCCAGGCAGCTTAGGTTTATTCGCTCTTTAACGCCCAATTCGTTAAGCGTGTTATTCTGCTTTTTTGCCATATTAAACGTGTTTTATAATGATTTAAAGCAAAGTTAAGTAGATTTATCAAGGCTTATAAGGTTTTATCGGTTTCTGTGTAAACAAAAAGGGTACGCTACGTTCTTGCCGTGCGTACCCTTTAAATGTGTGTCATTTTTACACAGGATATTCGTTTTATTAAACATAATTATCCTGTATAATTACATTTGTTTTTAACATGTTTATTCTTGATGTACATGTTTACTTATTTAACAACCTTAGCAGTTCTTTTCGAATCGCCTTTTGAACTTGTGATTTTGTTCTTGTAGTCGCCATACCATAAGAACCACTATTTGTAAACACATCACGACCTAAAGAATATCCATCTGAAGTTCTTACAATGTCAACGATATGTCTTTTGTCGTATGTGCTCTGATGGCTTATGCGATATTCTACATCTTTAATGCGTATATATTCAGAGTCGTTTTGCTTCGGCAATTTAAAATTGTTTATTTCTTTCGTTTTCTGGTCTACATATTCAGCGTTGTATGCTGTAGTAGTATTCGTACTACTTTGTGTTCTGCTTGCGCTTGCATTGTTTGCGTTTACTGTTCTTGTTGAACCTCCACCTTTTGCCATAGTTGTATGTTTTTTTTGCAAAGTTAGTTAATGTGGAGGAGGCAAGGGTATTGCCCCCCCTCGACGAGTAAACAATTATGCTTTTGCCCACTCTTCAAAATCGTGATAGAACGGTGAGCGAATAAAGAGCATATCGCCGTTTCCGTCGCCCCACCAGTCAGAAATCTGTGTTATATACTCACCGATGCCATCCTGTGGGCATAATTTGTTGTAGATAGAGCGGAACATTGCCGATATTTTTCTTCCTTTGAAATGCCCTGCTTTCTTTGCGTCGTTTGTACAATATCCATAGCACATAAATTCTTCTTCACCATTTTCTGTGCGAAATTTCACGGCCGTGTCGCCCCAGTCGCCGTGATTGATGGTGTCTTTTAGTAGTTGTTTCTGCTCCTCTGTGAGAGCGTTAAGAATTTCATTCATCTTTGCTATCCGTATTTTTCTTGCGGCATCGACAACTTTATTAATTCTCTCTGTTGTAATTTCGTGTGCAATCATTGTTGTATCTCCCGTTTTTAACAGTTCTTCGATTACCATTTTTTGTCGTATTTACAATAAAGGCAAACCTCGTTAACCACATCTAAGAAGTTTTCATTGGTTGGTTTGTATATGCCTTTTACGATATCTCCGTCGTAATTTTCCGCACATTCGTCGGTTTTAAACCAATCTAACGCTTCTTGGAGTGTATATTCAGAATCTCTCATGCAATCAAAGTCAACACTTATTGCGTATCTTAGACTTTTTTGCTTTTCTGTTAATTTGTTTACATCCATTGTTGTATCTCCTATGATTAAATTTATTATTAATTTCTATACCACAAAATTAATATTTTCTTTTCATATGACAAAATTTAATTAATGGAATATTTAGTATTTAATATATTTTAATACTTCGTACTGGCGCAAAATAAAAGACCGACTCTCGCGAGCCAGCCTTCAAAGAAACTTATTGCTTATGTAAAAGCAAAAGTAATATAATTAATTATTATGGTAAACTCTATTGCATTATTGGAATAAACTATCTGTATTTTTACCGATTTGTTTATTCGCGTTAGTGAAATCTTCTATCTGATGGGTAAATGGTGTTAACTTCTCTAATTGTTTGGTGACTGAAAATTCCTCGTTAAAGAACGCTACACCTTCTTGTATTTTCTTCAAAGCATCTATCTTTTTCTTTGTCGTTACAACAGGATTTATATATATGCATCCTGTTTGCTGGGCGAACCGCCGACATTCATTTCCTCCGCCATAGATAACGAATAAAGGTGTTGCTCCTTGTGCCCAATCTTTCGCAATAGAATATTCAAAAGCGAGGTTGTTAAGTCTGTCGGAATATCCTCGTGTTGCGAAGGCTCGCCATCCACGAGGCACGCCAATCATGTTCAACTGGTACCATTTCTGTGCGACGTTTAGGTCCACAAACACGCCTATACCACGTGATTGCATAGCACGTGCTATCCATCTTTTCTTGTAAAGAGCCTGCATCCCAAACGATATAGGTGTTTCGTTGAAGAGAGAGAAATTAGGTTCTACTATATTAGCTGGGTGATGTTGTTTGTATATCTTTTCTGGATGCTCATACACTGATGTAAAGCGATAATCATCTGTATAGAAATGCAAGGTTCCTGTGCCATTCATATTATATGTGCGTTTCTGCTCACCAAAACAAAGGAATGGTATCTGACAATCTTGAGCTTGCATATTAATGTCAAGCATAGGTATTTCAAATTCGTTGTCGGTTGGGAAAAGCATATCAGGTATGGTCACGTCATAATCATTTCTCATAATCATATTGTTTTAAGAGTTCGTTAATTCGATGATAAAGGTTAATAAGTACTTTGTCTTTGGCCTGTAAATATTGCCAATATCTCCGTGTTTGGTTAATTACATTCTGTCGGGTACGAGAAATTAAGCGTGCAGCACGCTCGGGATGAATATTGTAATCTCTTGTCAAGACGCAATAAAGTCCCCTTAACTCATTCGTTTTCACTGTTTTAGCTTCCGAAACAAGTTGTAAAAAGGTTATTTCTCCTACCTTGCAAACCGCTTTTAATATGCGGTCTGCCCATAAATACTGTTCTGTCTGTGAATATACCATAAGCAAAGTTTTTTTAGATTTTCCATTCAAAGATAATAATCTGTCTCTTATACACATCTCCGAGCCCACGAGACAAGAGGCAATCTC
>ERZ1026852.535-NODE-535-length-23357-cov-13.316797_pt1 | contig 23357 bp, 42 predicted proteins | sample MGYA00380156_ERZ1026852 | MGnify/ENA primary metagenome ERZ1026852 (study PRJEB33269, sample SAMEA4719792) | human gut metagenome | biome: human-associated habitat; feature: organic feature; material: feces | place: Cameroon | collected 2013-10 ...
GGATAAAAATGTATGTATCATTTGGCTGAATTATAAAAAAATAGTCAATTTTCTTTATCTCATCTTCATTATATTTCATGTGATCTGAAATTCTTATTTGGATGTTTCCAAAATGATAATATATAGATGATAATGCAGTAACTCGTTCTATCTCTCCATACCTTTTCCATCTGTATTCAATATAATTCACAAGTTTATCCATAATGTCATGATTTTTTATTTGTTGATGCAAAGATAGTAAAATTAATTTGATATACAAAAAATTATTTGGTTTCCAAAACATTAAATTTCATGTGCCCCGAGCTCCTTGTCATATTTCATGTTATGGAGAGGGAGAGGGGTTTCCGAACAATATGCCAAATCCACACACGTATCAAAGTTGCAGGTGTTATAATCCTTAATTCCGTATCTGTATTTCCAATTTTTCTGATAGATATTGTTTTTCATGTAGAAGTCCAACCTGAATTTTCTTACCTCTGTTGTATCTTCAGACCTTTTTTCTATTCTCTTGGCTCTTTCGGAATCCATGGTGAAAAGTATATAACTATCCTCATATGGGATTGCGACAAACACTTCCTTTCCTGTGCCTCTCAATGTTGTCTGTTTGGAGGTATATTTTTTACCATCATCGCCTTTTTTATTTTTCTTCAGGGTAATCTTTGACAGGTTTTCCCTGCTGTTCTTCATTTTTTCCGTATAGAAATTATAAATGTCCTTGCTGAATCTGGAATTAAACTTGTTTACCTTATCGTAGAGTTCGCTTTTGGTGAAGGTGTTTCCGTCATTGCCCTTCATACCGTTGATGAAATTGGTCTTCAGTTTTTCGTCATAGGTATTTTTCACGAATAGACTGTTTCCTTTTCCTATATTGTCGGCATCCTTGTCTTTCACATTGCAGAGGAAATAATTGATGGCTTCATATTCTCCAAAACGTGATGCCCTTCCGCAGACTCTTTGCAGGGTGTCTGACGGCGTAAGCGTGTAATCATAAATATTCTTTGCCGAAATGTCAAGACCCGTACCGATTATTCCCGTGCAGACAACAATCATATCAGATTCAGGAGTATTCTTACCGAAATTGTCGAATATTTTTTCCCTTATCTCCGCCATGTCGTTCTTTTCATATTGCGCATGGTAGAGCATGACATTCCTGTAGCCTGCGTTCTTCAACTTCAGATACATGTTCTGCGCCTGTGCTACTGTATTGGCAATGATAAAACTGTTCGGTAGGAAACAGGTGAAGTCTGACATGTTTTCCACATAATGAAAATTAATTTTTATGTCTCCCCTGTATTTAGGAGGATCAAAATTTTTGATTTTTTCCGTATTCTTTATTACGGGCTGAATAGGAAACAACGGTGTGGCGCTGAGGAACATTGAATATGCGTTAGTCTTGCATATCCTTGTATCCCACAGAAGACTTGCTGCTGCAAAAAGGGCATTGTCCGTAACCACGTTATGATATTCGTCAAAAATCACGTCATCGGTGAGCAACGAATACAACAGATGTCCCGAATTGTTGTTGTGGAATCTTGAAAGCATTGAATCTATCACCGAAACCACAATATCAAATTTTTTGATATTTGTATCATCCTGTTCATTTTTGGCTATTGAAAATGTGTCCTGCATCTCATTGCCGTAAAACAGACATACAGACAACGGGCATTTCATCTTCTTCAACTCATCGCATATTGATGAAAATGTTGAGATCGCTATTTCTCTTGTAGGTACACACCATATGGTTTTTCTCCCCCTCTTCAGGATACTGATTAGTCCCAACAGAGTTTTTCCGAAACCTGCCGATGCATTGACCATCATCGCGTTCTTGCCATCGTTCAGTGCAGACAATGATTCATCAACAATCTCAATCTGTTTATGGAGACGCTCCATGTCATATGTCCCTTCAAGGGCGGACTGCACGTCAAAATCATTGACTGATTCAATAATGCTGTCTTTTCTGATGATCTTTTTAATATATGCAGTATCATTATTTTCAATTCGCACGTTGTCATATTCGTCGGAAGATACCATTCTGTCGGCGGCAACGAGAATTGCCCTCAACAACAGCGCCTCCTCGTCATTGCAGTTGGTGATGCCGCTGCTCTTGATATTAGTGATATCAAAAAGTGGCACCTGCGTATAGTCGGTCGTTGATGCCTCAATTTCTACTGCCATAGGGAAAATGCCGTCAAACAAATTGTAGAACTCTTTGATCAACATTTTTTCCTCATCAGTTAATGATTGATAAATGTCGAATGCCTTGGTGTCGGAATCCGCTCCCGTAGGTGCCACGTGATGGTACAGTACCGCATTTGAAATCTGTCTCTGCGCCGTATTGTTTGAGAAACAGCAACAGCTTACCGCCCATGAAATGATGTTGTGACGGATGTTGCTGATATTGTCGGCAGCGGTTTTCAGGGTTTCCTGAAATTCGTTGGTGCATTTGCCTATGTCGTGCAATACGGCGGCAGTACAGCATCTTTTCCTGAAGTTAATGTCATCAGTGATGTTTTCACATAATGCTGCTGCCATATTCTTTACCGCCATTGTATGTGAAACCAATGTAGTCCCGTCGTTCTTTGCAAGAATTGAATTGATATCCGTCATAACTTTTTTATTTTTATTTGTTTCTATTGCAAATGTAATGAAAATTAATGTAACCGCCAAATTTTTTTCAGTTAGGTTAATGCATTGATTTTTAATAATGTGCAATTTGCTCACGAAATTGTTTTCATGAGCAGACTGTGAATTTTGATGCGGTAATTACTAATTTCCATCCATCATCAAATACTAATAATCCCACAAAAAGTCAAGTTTTTTACGCAAATAACTTGACATGGTAATTCCATTGCTGAATTGGTATCTAAACAACGGAGTCAGTCGAAAAACACTGTATTTTTACAATGTTTTGCAATTCCCTGTTGTAATTCCATTACAGAATAGGTATCTAAACAACGATCTTGCTAATAAAATAATGGCTAATCTGTTGTAATTCCTTTACAGAATAGGTATCTAAACAACATTTTGCTTGGCACGTTAGCTTACAATGTGTTGTAATTCCTTTACAGAATAGGTATCTAAACAACAAAGTCCTGAAGATGACTAAATTGGATACGTTGTAATTCCTTTACAGAATAGGTATCTAAACAACAATAATGATAAATACAACCTTACTTATATCGTTGTAATTCCTTTACAGAATAGGTATCTAAACAACTAATACAAACAAGCCTTATAGTACAGGTTAGTTGTAATTCCTTTACAGAATAGGTATCTAAACAACCGATTATATGAAAAGGAATAATCCAATGAGTTGTAATTCCTTTACAGAATAGGTATCTAAACAACGGTATTAATCTTCTCTGCAATGTCGCTTCCGTTGTAATTCCTTTACAGAATAGGTATCTAAACAACGATGGGGGCAAGTGACAATGAGAAAACAGTCGGTTGTAATTCCTTTACAGAATAGGTATCTAAACAACTGACTTTCTCTAACTTGCTGTCTTTGAAAGACTTATGGCATCTTCACGGTTCAAAATTTTACTGAACCCCTCATAGAAAAGACGGTTTTCGTCATAAATTTCTATTTCTGCTACATATGCGATTCCGCCGTCAAGAATTGTAGCCGTGCCCATATTCTCGGAAAGGCATTCAATCATTTCGTCAGTAACAGGGCAATAGATGTCACCACTAACATACATTGCCGTTGCAATTCCCCTCGTACAAAGAAGTGGTGTTTTGCTTTTATACGAGCTGTTCGAACTTTCAGGAATCTCTCTTGAGATTATACCGTTATCCCAAGTACAACCGAATAGCACATAAGACCATGGCCCATTGATAGCATTGGTAGTATACTTCTCGTCGAAAAAAGCCTTTACCCTGCTTTCGAAATCTTCCGTGTGCCAATATCTCGAAAGTCTGTAAACAACTTCCCTGAATGTAAGTCCCTTTACATTTTCAACATCAATGATTCCCGAAATGAATGATAGGAGGCTTTCTTTATTTATTGGATTGCTATTCGAAAATGTTTGCTCGTAAGCATGCCAATCATAGTTGCCTTTTGCTACATATGTTGTACCATCAAACAGTTCAAATTCTTGCGTTTTTTCTAAATGCGAGTTCTTTACATGCGATTTATTGGTATTCATGCATTCAATAAACATAGGATTTCCATTTTCGTCAGACCTTTCAGCATCGTATCTTACAAATGCATTGCCTGCAAGTTCTTCAAAAATAGGATTTTTGCCAATATCATTGGGCCTTAGTGTCGGGACAGGAATATCACCTGTGAGTGCTCTCATCACATTGGCAACAATATTAACAGTAACAGGATTGCCAAAATTTTCAGCCCCTATTTTCTGCTGTATATACTTCCCCTTTTCAGCGGAAAACACCCAGTTCTTAGGTGGTTTCCTGCACTGTGGGAATAGTCTTGCATTTTCAAAGCGTAAATGAACCATCTTCATTGCTTGCCTCCTCTGTTTTTGATTCTGACTTCTTCTTGTTGTTATTCTTTTTATCTTTCTCTTCCTTTTCTTTTTTCTTTTTTTCTTCAAGAATTCGAAGTTCATCCATTACCGCTTTTGCATCATTGTCGCATTCCTCATAGAAATCATAAATGTTGAGTCTCTCTACGAATTCTCCGATTTCCGCCTCTGAGGAAAGGCCAATCCATCCGTCATTGTTTTCGAATGTATCCTTGAGTCCATCATATACAGGCTTTACGGAAATTTCTGACACTCTTGCAAAAGAGCCGCTTCTTGTAATATTTACAGACAATAATCTCTTGAAAAATTCTACAATAAGATATTTTCTAAAATCCATATTGAAATGAAGGCCATATTCACCAATGTGTTTTGTGAATGCATTTGCAGTTGCTGTATATACACCGAGGGAATAAGGAACCTTTCCATATCTCTGTTTAAATGCAACATTGAGCAACCCGTTCTCCGTCTCGACCCATGATGACTTTACGGCTTTTCTCTCGAAAAAATCATAGCATGAAAGGAATTCCAACTGTTTCAGATTGACAAAGCCCTTGGTTTCATATTCTGTTTTTCCTGTGTTTTCTGTATAGAACAGTGAAGTTTTTTCCTTGTTCCCTGACACGGTGCCTACTTCAGGAGTAATGATCGCGCCTGATGTCTCGATTGCAGCTCCGATGGTGACAGGGCTCTTTGCCTTGATTGTCTCCTTATCATCAGCAAACATATAGCCGCGCAGAAGTGCTGCAGGAGAGGAGATGAAGGATGAAAGGAAGGCATCGTTTCGCATGATACGTCCGTTTGTGACATCATAGTCCTTCTCGAAGATTGCATGGCGCAGGCATTCTGAGGAAATCTTTAGTGTTCTCTTGTAGAGTGGTGCTCCGTTTTCGTCAGTACCTACCTGCCTGTATTCACTCTTGGCAACCTTAATATTGTTATTGCTGTATGGTTTCTTTGCCGCAGGGTTGCCATAACGACTTACAATATAACGTGCATCCGAGTCATCAAAATTAACTGTTCCAATTCCGTCCATCTTAACCTTGAAGAGGAGGGTTTTTGCTTTCTTTGTAGCTTCCATAAAATTTTTATTATTTAGATTAAATTTTTTTCCATAATGTCTTTTTGTCTTTTGTTGTTTTCCAACAATGCAAAGTTAGTGAAAATTTTTAAATGTACAAAATTAAATTGTTTTTTATTGATCAGTCATTAACTGAAACTGCGCCGAATCCGCATCCTGTAGATGATCCCATTCCCATATTGTACAGGGCTTCTCTTGCCTGTCTGTGTCCCTTCACGATGAACATCGCTTTGGTGGCAAAGTTATGGATACCGTTGTACTGCATATCAATCACCTGTGCGTTTTCCTTATGGAACAGCTCAATAGACAACGTATCCGCTTTGGCTTTGTCCATACCGTTGGCTACAAGCTTTTCGACGCTCCTTTCCCTCAGGAGAGGCAGGAACCCGTCATCCTTGATTGTTATTTTCTTGTGATTGCTTTTGAGAAGGATTGGCGAAACTGTCCTGACGATATCATAGTCGCTGTGGATGTGGAAATCCTTGGACATTTCAAAATTCTTATATGCCAAGTCTCCTACGGCTACGGAGTTGTTCATATTAAAAAGGGCCATTGCGACACTTGACATGAGTTCATCGGAATTGGTCGTGAAATACACATATCCGCCATTGGGGAATTTCTCGCCTTCTGCGGTCCTGATGCCGCCGAGCATTGGCGACAGGCTATAATATGACACGTCATTGTGTTTGTCATTGTTTCTGCCCATGACATTGTTTTCAAACCATCCTTTCACCTGATGTAGGGAGTTCTTCTTGTATTCGGTATTGGAACCGTTAAAATTAATCTTGATACGCATAATGTCTAATTTTTTTTACAGTGCAAAGATAACAAAAAGATTTTAATATACAAAAAAATCCCTCATAGATCATTTTGTCTATGAGGAAATTATCTTCTACCACCTGTTGATATTCAATGCTCTGATCTGACTGTATAGGCTCCAAGCTTTCATCCGTCTGGCTTCGTTGGCTATCACATTTCGCATCAACTTATTCTTATCGTAAAGTTTCTGTAGTTTCAGTGGGATAAACCTATGAGCATTGCGCATATTGACATATTTCAGTTCTTTCTTTTCATAAGTGCGAGCTTCAGGGTTATATGCAACCTTATATGTAGGGTCTGTCCCATCGACAATATCAATCAACTTCACACATAATCGCAGGTCTCTTACGATTGTCCAACATTCCAAGAAAGGTTTGTCAATATTTCCTGCAAGACGTTCATACCGGTCTGCCATCTTGGAAAGCTTATATTTCTCCAACATCAATAGGGAATCATACGCATAGTCATAATCGTTCCATCCAAGTTTTATAAAGTCACAGAGTTTCTTGATTCTGTACTTTATTCTATAGATAATTGTTTTAAACATACTCATCATTATTTATTTTATTATTGAAAACAATACCATTATTGTTTATTAGAGGAGATCCTTTTTGTTATTGAAAACAATACCATTATTGTTTATTGAAGGATATTCTTTTTGTCCAATAAAAATATTGTTGTCCATATCAGAACTCTTTCTTACACGGGCAGTAACGTTATCGTCTCCCCATGTCGAATCTATTGGTGTTAATGGTGATTGCCGCCATGTGGATATTGGCGAAGTATAATTGTCAATTTTCTGAACCTTCTTGAGATATTCTACAGTATCAAGCATCTTGCGAATATTGTCATTCGTAGGGTTACACCATGCATTGTCAGCTAAATTCTTGATTTCCTCAAGAATAAGTTCTCTAACTTTTTCTTCAATAATTTTTGTTTCCATAATTCTTATATTTTTAATTGTTGGCTTCTGTCATTGATTTCAGGATAAACTCGCGGACCATCTTTCCGGCTTCATTATATTCTTCCTCGGTTATTTCCTCATAGTATGAGGAAATATGGTTCACTGCTTCATTAAGGTTAGACCCAAGAATAATTACCTTATTCGCCCTGAAAATGGCATCTGACTGGTTGGTTTTTGTATTGCGGTAATAGAACAGCGCATTCGCCAAGAGTTTGAAAGTCCCACAGTCGGGGAACATCTTATTTGTCCTGAACACTTCTACGCTGTCTACTGTTCCTTTCGCCTTGAAATATTTTGGGATGGCATTTTCAAGTGTCTCGATATTGATGATATCAATCACCGATTGGATATCTTTCAATTTCTTTACCTTGCTGTTATATTCCAAGTTGTATAATTTGTCTTGGGATTCCTTTTCATGGTTGATATTGTTTATTTCTTCTTGAACCTTTTTGAGTTCCTCTTCAAGTTCTTTTAGTTGCTCCGATTTCACTATTTCCATAATTCCTAAATTTTTAATGGTTGGTTTCTGTTGATGCTTTCGTGAGAGCCTCATTGAGTTCATTTCCCCACTCCTCAGTTATTGAGTTATCGACCATCTTTTTGAATTTATTATACTCCGCCTCGGTTATTTTTTCATAGTGCGAGAAAATGTGGCCTAATGCTTCATCAAGACTATATCCGAGAGTAATCTCCCTATTTGCATCGAAGAAGGCATGTGATTGGTTGGATTTTGTATCATAGATGTATAACAATTCAGTCACCATGAGTTTGAGACACCCGTGGTCGGAAAATATTTTATTTGTCCTAAATGCGTGTATGCTGTTAACTGTTTCTTTTATTTTGAAACATTTTGGCACGGCGTATTCAAGTGCCTCAAGATTGATGAGTTCAATTTCCCATAGAATATCTTTCAACTTCTTTACCTTGTTGTTATACTCTATGTTGTAGAATTTATCTTGGTTTTCCTCCTCATGGTTGATATTGTCTATTTCTTCTTGCGTTTTTTTAAGCTCCTCTTCAAGTTCGTTTAGCCGTTTTAATTTTACCGTTCCCATAATTCCTATATGCCTTTCATAATTGCTTCCGCTACTTTCTTTCTGCATTCATTGTATTCATCTTCGGTTATTTCAACATAATCCGAGCTAAGCATCTTATAGGCTTCTTCAATGGTGGAGCCAAGAAAAAACTTTATGTTTTTTCTATAGACTGTGCGGTCTTCGTGCGAAATACTATTGGTCATATTGAATATTTCATCCACCTTTAATGCAAATCCATCACTATCTACATTTAATTCAATTACTTTGTATGCTTTTATATTAATATCTTTGCCTTTATTAATAGATTTGAGATATTTCGGAAGAGCATCTTTTAATGCTTTGGCTTCCAATTCTTTGATTTTCTTCTGAATATCCGTTATTTCATCTTCTTTTGCGTCATATTTTTCGTTAAATTGTCTATTTTTTTCATTCCATTCGGCATCAATTTTTTCCTTTTCGTTTTCGGCTTTTATTAAAGCCTTTTCAAGATATACGAGTTCTTTAGATTTTTTATTTTTCATAATCTTACATATTTTTTGAAATCATTTCAATAGCCTTCTTTTTGTATCCGTTGTATTCCGCCTCTGTTATTTCTTTATATTGTTCCTGAAAATTCTTGTAGGCTTCTCCAGGAGTCCATCCTTTTATCCAACTGGAACACTCTGTCTCATAAAATGCAGCAGTACGCGGGTCTTCTTCCGAGAGAAAAATAGTAATGTGTTCACTTATGATTTCAAAATTACTTACATCTGGAATCCAATCAGTGACCTTGAAGGCAATCATTTGGCCTTCAATATCCAGTCCCTTATAACACTTACCTATCAGTGTGCTTAATATATTTTCTTGGTCAGGCTTGTTGCCAATGGCTCCTAAGCGTTTCCTGATGATGGCTTTTTTGCACTCAAGTTTTTGAAGCCGATCTCTTAAAAAATTTTTCTTATATTCATCCATGGTCTTTAATTTTTTCCTACTGCAAATATATAAAAAAATCCCGAAAGTGCAAAACTTTCAGGAAATCATCAAACAAATTTAGACTATAGATCAGCCATAATATTCTTGGTAGCAAGGTCTTTATATTTTTGGAACTCTTCTTTAGAAATTTCCGTGTATTCACTTTCAAGGTTTGCAATTGTCTTTGTTATGGATTCATCCTCTTCAGCCCTCAAATAGATTTGGGTGTTTTTTTCAATGTTAAATATTTCGTTATTCAAATCAAGCCAAAAATAATCCCCACGTATAATCCATCCAAGGTAAACCCTTACGAATTTTTTTAGTTTGAATATTCTTGCGTCGTTTTCTTTGGAACCTTTTTCCAAAAAATATCTTCCCGCATATTTCTTATTGGCAGCGGCGGAGAGATTATCCTCTTCAAAATCAATAGATTCCATCAACACTTTTATTTTCTTTTCCCTGTCCGCAATTTCTTCTCGATAAGTCTTTATATGCTTGCGGATATTTTCAATTACAGTATCATTAATTTCCATATTCAATTTATTTTTTTAATTTTCGGTTCAACGTAATTCCACACAAGGTCAACAATAAGATTCATATTAGGCTCAAGTTGGCTATATACGTCAACCTTATGAGGCCTTGAATCTTCAACCGCATCTCTATTAGGCCAATCAACAACAACCATTTCCCACTCACATTTTGACCAAAATCTATACATGAGATTCCTTACAACAAACTCCTTCAAGTGTTCTTTCGTTGTTATCAGGACTGATTTATATGTCTTTTTGTCATAAGTACAAAAGTGCTTTTTACTTATTGCGCCCTTCTCTGTAAAGATTTCATCGAAGACTCCTTCAAGAACTTCAATGGGTTTTATTTTCCCGTCATTAAAATCTTTATAGAATGCATAAAATTTTGGCTTTTCTTTTGTCTTCTTCATATGCCTTTTTTGATTATCTTTTGTTCTTTATTTTGACAAACTTTCCCTTTCTCCATCCTGCGCTGCTAAATCTCCTTCTTGTCCTTTTATCTGAATTGGCATACTTGAATAATTCATACTTGGTTACCACCTCCATATTAAAATTACTATCAAAACAAGCCGAATCCTTATGTTTTTGCCACTTATCAACCGCTTTATTGAACTCTTCGTCGGTTATCTTATCCTCTTCATCCTCTATTGCAACAAACAGAATCTCAGGAATGTTATTGAAGGACTCCATATTCGGAACCAATACCACACCCCACACGTTCTTGTCTGCAACAGCCTCCTGAATCATCGCATTTCTGTCACAAAACGCCTTGTCCCACTTCTCCTGTGTCATCCCGTTGTGCCTGTCTATTTCATGCTCATCCTTAAGAAATGCAATCATATCCCTATCATTGTCTGTGATGTAATAACTGTTGTTTTTAAGGATATAGTCATTAAGAGTTTTGCCTCCCTCTTTGTATATTTCAGCCATCTTGATGGTCTCCTTGATCATCTCATCCACATTGCTGAAATTGAACGGGCATCTACTTGGTTTAAATTTGTCAATGGCATCTTCCCAATCAGCAAATAATACAAACTTGTCTGTCCTCTCGGTCATCCATGCACCAAACCTGATAAGGGGACACTCCTTGATAGACCATTCAATTACCCCCGAAGACCCAATATAGAGAACCTGCGGATGGATCTCGTTTTTTACAAGTTCCTTTTTGACAGTTCTCCACCACATTTTTGTATGTTTTTTCAAAAAGCCATAATACTTGTGTGTGAATTTGAACTTTATTCTCATAGCCATGATCATTTTAATTATTTCTACGATGCAAATATAATAAAAATATTTTGATTTGCAAAAAAATCCTTATGGAGCTATGAAGATTTTCGCTGTAAATCAGCCGTTATTTCTTCGGTCTCGGAGTGTTCAATATATACCAATTCGCTTGGTGATTCTCCTGCCGTTTCATGATTTTCCCGAATGGAGTTGAGAATCTTCTCCGCTGCTTCTGTTTTTATAGCATTGTATTCCACCTCAGTTATTTCTTGATAGTTTGCCAAGTATCTAAGGGTATCGGATACATTTTTGTGATATTCGGCGCATGAGTGCGATGCTGTGTAGTTGATAGTGACAGTCTCCATACATACGATGGTGCTCGCTCCATAACTCGGAGTATCTACCCATGTAAGCTTCAGAGCATAAACCTCGTCCGAATTTTTGGACATGAAGCATCTGCCCGTCAGTTCTTTCGCCGCAAAATGATATTTTTCTTTGAAAATGCGTTCGTTAAGAATGCTAAGTTCTTCGTCAAGTTCTTTAGCCTTACTTTCAAGTTTAATAATTTCTTTCTTTTCCATATCTGTATTATTTAAGCCTATTTGTTATTTATCTTTATCTTGCGCTGTTTTTAGAATTATGTTGATTGCTTTCAGCTTATAGTCATGATATTCATCCTCTGTTATTTCCTGACAACTGATAATTAAGGTCATAAGGGGTATACAGGCGTCCGCATAGTATAAAACCACTGGAGTTTGTGAAGTGTTGATGCGCATAGACTCCACGGATATCATAGTGCCGAGATTGGGATCATACCGAATCATGGCTGTTGGTTTTATAATAAAAAACATATCGGGTTCGTTGGTCTTTTGCAGGAAATATTTTCCGATTATTTTTTGCACGGAGCTTGCCTTTTCCTCGCAAATCTGCTGCTTGATTTCGCATTTTCTATTTTCAAGCGAGCGCAGCTCCTCTTCGAGAGCCTTGATTCTTTCGTTTTCCATATTTATATAATTTTAAATCACTTGGCGATTGCATCCATCGCTTTCTTTTTGATGTTATTGTATTCGGCTTCGGTTATTTCATCGTACACATCTGCGAAAGAACATCTTTTTGGATAGCAGCACTGCTCATCGACAAGGTATTGAACTTGGTCGATATTCATCGTCGCGTCATAGTAAACAGTCACTATATCAGCGTAGAAATAGCCGTCAGGCAAATTCTTTTTAGTGCTTTTAGTCTTATAAGCTGTTATACTAAAAACGTCAAGTCCCTTAGATTTAAAGTATTTCGGGGGAATTTTGCCTGTATCTTGCGATTCCAATTCTTCAATTTGGGCTACAAGGTTTGCAATCTCCTTCTCTTTACTGCGTTTGTCTGCTCTGACTTTTTTAAGTTGTTCTTTAAGGTCCATTATTAGTACCAAGTTTTTATTTTCCATAATCTTATATATTTTATGTTTTTTAAAGTTCCTCTATCGGCACAAAAACATCATATCCACAATCTTGATTATCTTCAAAATGGTCTATTTGCTTCGCATATTTACCCCCGGGCTTACGTCTGCCGAATACGAATTTCTCTCCGTCCCATATTGCTTTGGAGGCATTGCGGCTCACTCCTTTATATTCTTTTCCTGTAACTAATTCCTTCTTTGGAATTGGTCTATAGTTTTCTTCCACCCACTCTTGGAATTTTTCAGGGCTACCGAAACTGTGGTATTGTTCAAATGTCAGTTTATTAATTGCATACCGACAAAGATCATTTAAAATATCTTCCTTATCCATATTCTTCTGTCTCTTTTTACAAATATATAAAAAATCCCGAGAACCACAAAATTCTCGGGAAAATATAATGACTACTCAGATAGAAAATGCCTGATCATGTATTTTTGGTATTCATCAAATTCTTCTTTTGATAATTCCTTGAAATTTTTCTCGAAACAACTCCTTGCTCCTTTAGATGACATATTGCAGCCGCCTTGAAAACTCAATAATATTTCAGAATAATTATTCTCTATGTAGAGAGTTGTATTTTCCTTTGTAAAACCAAAATCATAACGTTTGCCTGAAATATACCACAAGCCATTAACCTTATGGAACGACTCTACACGTATAATTTTCTTCCTGTCTCCCTTGCTTTCATCTATAAAATATTTTCCCTTATAGTTTGGAGTTAGGTCTGAATCAGCCTCATCTAATTTCTTACGGAGTGCGGCTAATTTGTCCTCTGTTTCACGGAGAATGTTTTCATAAAAGGAAATCTCATGTTCGATAGGGTTAACTCCGCTAAGGTCTGTTTCTTGTGAAAATTGTTCTTTATCTGCCATAATCGTTAGTTGTTTTCTTCGTTTTCCTCAATATTGTTTTTTAAATATAGATTCAATGCCTTGATAGCATTGTCAGGAAGTTCTTTTATGCCATCATTCTTCTTGCAATAATCAACAACGTTTCCGATACCATAGATGACATATAAATCATTTTTGTTAGGAACAAAAATATTGATTGTTAAAAATATACTAAACAATATTGCAAAGTATTTTAAATATTTTTTAGGTATTTGACGAATTTTATCATCTACATCGTCCTCAACTACAACTGCAATACTCCACACAAAACATATTATAGTTACTATGCCAAAAACAAAACAAAACAATGATGATATGTAACTAAGGGTTCCTAGAACATTAATCCAATATAACTCATTCATAACTAATTATTTTTTATAATAAAACATAAACTATTACTTGTTATCTTTTTGGGAATTTTCTGCAAAGTACAAGTCAAATTCTGAGAACGAATTCCGTCCATCTGCAGTATATGACCATGCAGATTCATTGCCCTCGTATTTGACAAGTGCAACTACGGGGAAATCAATGCCGTACATCTTCATTTTACTGTCAGTGCAGATAATCCTTGCGTCGTTTCCACATTCGGTCACTATCCTCCGCTTTGGATTCCTTATATATTCCTTCAAAGAAAATCGCTCCATATCTTACTTTCTCGTAAAAAAACATTCAACAAGTTTGTCCATAATTTCCTGAAAATCAGTTTCTGAAAGCTCCTCAAACTCGGTAGCAATATATGCTTTGAACTGAGGAATGGAGAACTCTCGGGAAACTCCTACGCAATCGCAGATGCTGTTCTCATTGATATTGCAACATTTGGCTCCGAAATCATAGTTGTACTTTTTTCCGACAAGTGTCCACTCGTATAGCCCATTGTTCTGCCACACTGCATCAACATTGTAAACCACTATGATACTGCCCCAATAGTTATTGCTACCAACAGGCCTAAGTATCTTTCCTCGCATGCTGTTTCGGACCTCTTCAATTTCCTTTTGCATTTCCACCTTGATTTCCTTCATTATGGAATTGAGTTTAACTCTACCCTCTTTAAGCTCCTTCGAAAGTGAGCTATATTCGCTTTTGAGCTCGTCTAATTTTTTATTTTCCATTGTTTTCCTTTTCTGCAAATATAATAAAATTAATTCGTTTCCTCAAATATTTTGCTATATTGCTATCAGTTGCTCAGGCGTTATATTTTCCACGCCTTCTTCAATAAGATCAATAATTTGACTTACCGGATAATCTCTAACAAAATTAAACCCCTCTTCGTATACAACGACAAGACCGTCTCCCCTTGCTTCATCAATATAGCAGGATTCGTCGTGAAACTCCTCAGACATATACGGCAAGATCATTCTCCATAACAATTGTCTGTGACTGTCCGCCTTTGCAATCAAACGTTCTGCCTTCTCTAATTCTTTTCTAATTTTTGTGGCCTTCATGTGTTCAAAACTAATTATCTTTTTATCTTTCCGACCATATGATATCCGCCATCCATAAATGCATCATCCACCGCGCTCCATTACGATAAGCCGTCTTTCTCTCTACGTCAGTGTCTTTTGGGAAAAGCATGTCTGCCTGCCTGTTAATATCTTCCTCTAAGATAAGGCCTTCGTGCTTTTTCACCTTGTCGTAACAGTTTTTGCACATCGTCCATCCATTGTATTGATGTTTTTCTTCTGAATCCCTGTAATATTTTGCACAAAACGGACAAACAAAACCTTTCCTTTCCATAATCTTTTTCTTTATGATTCCTTGTTCGTTGGCATTATAATTGCAGCAATAAGATACAACAATAGCCCAAGAAAAAGCCCTGAGGCAAATATCAAAAGCACTGCTGCAAGTCTTATTATTGTAGGGTCAGTATCAGCATATTCTGCAAGACCGCCACAAACGCCACAAATACATTTATTTGTTTTGCTTTTAAAAAGTTTTTTCATTTTTTTATGGCTTAAAATCGCTGTTTATTCTTCTATACCTTTGGCCCTATTGTAGGATTCTTTTCGCCTGCAATATAATAGCCGATGACGGCAAAAATGCCAAAAAGGAGGCCAACAATAATTGCAATCGAACTATCCCGATGATTCTTTTCTGCAATTTTCTTGCACCACAGTGCCAAAAGCACCCAAATTAATACACTAACAAATGTTTCCATAAGTTTTATTATTTTTTCTTATTGCAAATATATAAAAAATCTCAGAAACTACAAAATTTCTGAGATTGATCTTTTATGCGATAAACACTTCAGCATAGCCATACAAAATCCTGACAATGCACATTTCCCCGTTACACCAAAAATTTGAAAGGGATGGAATAACGTCTTTCTCTTGTATACTCTTATATTTAGTAAACAGTTCTTCTATTGTATGTTCTATTGATCCTTTTGTATAATTGCTTGGATTGTCAAAATCAATATATCCGATATCGTCCGAATTATATTGTTCTTTAACTATATCAGCAAACTCTTTCTTTAGAATATTGGAAAATTCTGATATTGTTTCAAGTTTATCCAACTTTTCTGTGTCATGGCTTAATGATGCTTCATTATAAATGTCCGCATATTTTTGTGCCGCCTCCCTCACGTCCTCAGCACTGTCATTGTCCCCATATATAAAAGTCATCATCAGCTCACGGCTTTCATCGTATATGCCTTTCGCAACAGGGCCTTTATCAGGATTTTTTCTTCCATCTTTAGTACCTTCCAAATAAGCAAGTTCTACTGATTCTTTAATCATGCACCGAATATATTCCCTTATTTCATCCTGCCGTTCTTCACGAGCCATGCTGCACAGCTTAAGGTAAAAGTCGTGCGGAATAAATAATGTTTTCTCTTTATATACCTTTTCCGCATATTTGCTTGCCCTTTCTACAAAATACTGTCCGTAGTCTTTTACCATCATACAGTTAATCCTAATATCTGCGAATGTTATAAACTTAGCCAATCGTTCTTCAAGGTTTTTTCTCTCCATATCATTGAATTTCTTTTTTCTGAATTGTAACCCAAATGTCCCACTCCCTACTGGAATACAGAAAGTTTGAGTGTATAGAATATACTTCCTCAGGATTTTCTTTTTCTGATTCTTCTACTTTTACGTTATCTTTTGTAACACCGAAAATTTTCAGGACTTCTTCGCATTTGCGTTTAGCATATTCTTTGGCATCATCAAAGCTTGCGAATAACTTTGTCTCATCAATAAGACTCTGTAAATCTTCTTTTTCTGCCCGCTCTGATGTTACCATATACACTGTTTGTGGCTTTTTATAGACAATGGTTGGAACACACAAGTGAGAGTTGTTCAAGCTATCAGCACTGGCAAAACCGCCACATCCACTCGCAACCCACATGCCGACTTGGTTATAATAAGAACAACTCGTTACGTCCACATTTTCTTCCAAGAAATCCGCACCCTCGATAATATTAGCGAGGGCGTTAATGTCATCCCGCTGGTATATAATCTCCAACGCCGCAAGCAATGTCGGCATATTGAATCGCCCGTAAAGGTCGCTCTTAAACTGCCGCACAAATTCCGCAGCAGATGAGTCAAGTGCAAGCAGTTCATCCATCTCCCTTGTGCTGTCTCCCACCTTCAAAGCCTCAGTCTGTGTCAGTGCTTTTGTTTCCCAATCGTCGATTTTATCAAAATTCAAAAGTGGTAAATTCGCATATTTGGGATAAATGAGAGCACTCTGCCCATTCATCATATCAATCTCGATACCTTCAATATACTCAAGCCTGTTGTGCCCTTCAAGCCCCTTTTTATAAATTATTTTTGCCATGATATTTACTTTTATTAGATGCCCTCCATCTTAAAATTTTGTTTTTCCGTCTGCCATATTTCTGCAGGTTTTTCGTATTTTAGAATTCTTCTATTTTCTTATTTAGCTCTTCAATTTCTTTGTTAATTTCTTGAATGAACATGCCTGTATAAACTTTCAATTTATCTTCTATAAAGTCTATAACCTTTGCATTTACATTGTAAAGTTTACAATATCCATCTACATTATAACCACCATATACAAGAGAAAGTCTACAACTATCATGCATTTTAAATTCTTCTAAAACTCTATTTAATTGTTCTATCCTTTTATTTACTTTTACTACTTCTTCAAATTGTTTTTGTGTCATAATATCTTAATTTTTATTTTCATTATCTGTAGAGTATAGTCGGGACACACCAATTAGATGAATTCAAATAATAATCCTTAGCAAATCCGCAGTCATCTGCAATCCATCCTCGAATTAAGTCATACCGAGAACAGCTCAAGATGTTTGAGTATTTTTCTAACTGCATGGCTCCACTAATAGTCATGGCAAGTTTGTTAATGTCTTTCATTTGATGGTTAATCTCCATTGCTGCCAGCAGTGACGGGAAATTAAAAGTGCCGTATTTGTTAGAGCGGAAATTGCTGACATATTCAGCCGCAGGACTTCCGTACCTTAAGAGTACTTCGGTTGCCTGGACATTATCTTCTTTCTTTAAGGCTTCAATTCCGGTATCTTTTTCCCATCCCAATAAGTTATCTTATTCTTCAAAATCATCACTCTTTCCCTGTATCTCGGGTAGATAAGTGCTTTCTGACCGTTGAGAAGATTGATTTCGATACCCTCTATACATTCAAGGGCGTTCTGACCTTCAAGACCTTTCTTGTAAACAATTCTTGCCATATTATTAATTTTTCTCTTCGCTAATATCAATGCTTTTATTCGAACTTATTGCAAGCCATAACTTGTCAAATATCTCTTTGCATTTTTCAAGTTGATCAAAGCATTTAGAGGCGCACCAATCGTCTCCGTTAATGAGAAATTTTATATAATGAGAGCCGTCTCCATTTTTCAGCATCATAACATTCGTAATTCTATCCGCATTGACGAAGTTATATTTAGCGAGTTTTATCCATCCCATAACTATTTTATAATCAATTATACAAATAATTCAACAATTCTTTAGCACGATTGTATGATTCAAATCCTTTCACGTTTGCAAGCTCATACCTGCATTGTTCCCAATTGATCGTTTCTTGTTTTGTCATAATATTCCCAAGTTATTTTAATGTTTTGTGGTACATCCATAATGTGTTTAGGCTTCATTTTAAGTGCCTTTATAAGTTCATCAAATGCATGTGAAGCATCCATCATTCCACAGGCAGTTTCCCTTCTTAACACCTTGCATATCATTATTTTTTCTTTTTGCGTAATCATGCCTAAAACAATTTGATTTCATTTGATTATTCTTTATTTGCGCTTAAATGTGTAAACTGTGTCTAATGCAATAGTGTTGTCTTCTTCAATAGTAATGACTTTCTTTTTGAGATTGTATTTGACTGACGACCATTCTTTTTTCTCATATTTTGTCTCATAATATTTCTGTATTACACTTGTAGAACCCCCAATGCATAATAAAAGGCCAAGTATAGTAACTGTAAACCAAAGTGCAGTACTGTCATCATAAACACAAGAATCACACATTATCATACACAGCATACCTGACAAAAACGCAAATGCAATTGATGCACAGACCAATAAAATAATTATACCCATAATTCAAATTTTTTATATTATTATACCTTCCATTCAATCTTTGTAGTATCTACGTAAGTAAATGATTGATAATAGATCTAGCTTCTTCAGTGTCATGTACATCACCGATACTAAGAATATCGTCATAATCTTTATATACGTTTACCCAACCAGTTTTCTTTTTAGAATGCAATTTTATTTTTTTAGATTGTTCCATATTTATTCGTCTCCTTTTTCATCATTTTTAATGCTATCTAAGTATCTGTTGAGCGCATCTATCGTCTTATCAGGGATTTCTTTTACTTTGGAATTGGATTTACAATAATCCACAATAGGTCCGACCCCATAAATGAGGTAGGCTTCATCTTTACTTGGTGTAAGAATTAGGCTTAATCCAAAAATAAAAACCGTAATTATACTTAATTTTGTATGCTTGCCCGCATTTTCAGGCGCTTCATCTCCGCATATAATAATAGCCATTATTTGAGCAACACTCAAGAAAACACTAATAATAAAAAGTACTTGAAATATAACATGTAGATTAGAAATAACGCTAATCCAATATAATTCACTCATATTTTATTTAACTTTAAAATGTTCATAATCTCCTAAGGACAACGCCATTGCCACATCTTCTTTCCACCCTTCCAAATTTCCAAACTTTTCACCATCCCTTGAAAAGTGGTATCTGTATTTGGAACCGCATTTAGGGCATACGAAACAAATAAAGTGTCCATTATCGGTAGAGCAGTACCCTACAATTCCCTCTCTATAGGAATAAGGATGTGTCAAAGGATAATTACACTCATTGCAGGCACACGACTTATTATAACTGTATTCCTCATAATTAAGGATTTCTGGAAGTTCCCACTTCTCATTACTGAATTCTGATTCAAAAATCATAATTTATTCCTCCCATTCAATTTTAACCGTATCAGCATAAGTATACCGAGACGATATATGTTCCAACGCTTCCTCTTTGGTATTAAAAATACCCCCAGAGAAATGGCATCCACGTTCATATTCATCATCTGTATATACGTTTAACCATCCGCTTTTCTTCTCTGTTGCGAAGAATAAATTATACGGGTTATCTTCGTATCCACGTGTTGCTACTCCATTCTCCCAATAGGTTTCAATAATTTCATCGCCATTTGGTATTGTGATTAATGCTGCGATTGGTTTTATATTCAAACCGTTTCTGTCCGTACAAATAATTCGCGCACTTTTACCATCCTTTGTAACAATCTTCCTTTGTGGATACTTCAAGTATTCCTCTAAACTAAACTGCTTCATATTACTCCTCCCATTCTAAGCTTTTCATTTATTATAACTGTTGTTTTTAGTAGTAAATTTTATCTTCGTTTGCTATAATTAACATAAATAAGATGTGTCTTTACAAATTAATTCACCACATAGTTTGATTTCTACTGTAATATTGTGTTCGTCTGGCTCCATATAAGTACTATAATCCATATAAGGAATCCAATAACCATTAACATGTTCCGGATGACTGACTTCAACGGTTAAATTCTTTTTAAGAAATTGTATTAATTCTTTATCTGTCATATTATTCCTCCACCTCTATTTTAACAGTAGCAATATAAGTGTATCCTGTTGATTTATTTTCAATAGCCTCTTCTTCAGTTTCGAAAAAACTACCAGCAATAGGATTTTTATCATCATCTGTATATACGTTTAGCCATTTAGTTTTCTTTTCCGTTGCGAAGAATAAATCATTCGGATTGTCCTCATAGCCATGTGTCGCTACCCCATTTTCCCAATAGGTTTTAATAATTTCATCGCCATTTGGTATTGTAATCAATGCCGCAATTGGTTTTACGTAGAGACCTCTTCTATCCGTGCAAACAATTCTTACATATCTGCCATCCCTTGTAATAACCTTCCTTTGCGGATTATTCAAGTATTCTTCTAAGCTAAATTGTTTTATGCTTGTTCTTCCCCAAGCAGTTTTTCCTTCATCTTCCGTTAGGAAGAACAAATCAAGCGTAGTTTCTCTTGAATCGAGATATCGCCCGTTTGGGAAATATATATAAACTGCCTCTTTACCCTTAATGTTTACAAGTGCTATTATTTTTTTCTCCCATCCCTCTCTATTAGCATAAAGGATTCTTACACTTTTACCATCTTTTGTGATAATCTTTCGATTAGGGTTCTCCAAATACTCTGCTAAATTAAATTGCTTCATAATCATTTCCTTTTTATTTCAAATTTTAGTCCTATTTCATCACGGGATAAAGATTTTCTACACTATATTTGATGCCGTTTCGAATATTTTCTTTTTGCATTCATTATATTCTTCTTCTGTTAGTTCTTGAAGGTTATCCTTTATGTAATTTAATATCTCGTCAAGATCATTAAAATACCATGAATCTATTTTTTTATATATTGAAAATTGCGAGTTTGTTTCACCATAACGACTGAAGTACAATCTATCAAAAACTACTACAATTTTATCATCTTTAAAAGAAATGTTTTTCGTTTTGCATATTACCGCCAAATTTTCATTCAAATCAACAATTTTGAAATTTTTTGGAAAAGCTGTTTCCAAAATGCTGATACTGTGGGCACTAATTGCCTGCTTAATTTTTGAAAGCTCTTTTCCTTTATCATATAACTCTTGCTCAAATGCATCATTTTGTGCCTCTTGTTGGCGAGTAATTTCGGCCATATCTTTCCTAATCTTTTCACACCCTGCTACAAGCTTGTTTATCTGTTCTAAACTAAATTGTTCCATGATTTTTCTATTTATGTTTACCATATCCTGCAATTCCGGTATAGCTGCAATTATCCAAAAATTCCTGTGCGTCACCATTGACAGTCTTTGTGTTTATCTTATCCTTATAACGCACAATAAGTCCACATGCATTTGCCAACTCTTCCGTCTTCTCTCCTGCCACTTTCTTAAGAGATACCTCCTTCTGCTTGACAAGTTCTGCAATTGAAATCGTGTCATCCTCCAATAATGTTGCAAGAACAGCAAATCTGTCAATGGGGTTCTCTTTCAAAAATTTTATGACATCCAATCTACTACAAGTACCTGTTTTTGGCTTTGATCCTAATATTTTCCTATAAGTTATAGTAGGAACACATACCATAATATCATTAAAGTCGTTATAAGTGGGAAAACCACAGTTACTATTTGCAGTCCAACAGTTATATTCGCTAAACTTAGAGCAAGACCATATATCATCGGTGTAGTTGCAAAGTAAATCAGCTCCCTTAATGCTGATTGCTAGATTATCGATATCGTCCTTCTGATCCATAATCTCCACCGCCGTGAGCAATGTTGGTAGATTAAAAGACAAACCAATATCGGACTTAAACTTACGGACAAACTCCGCTGCAGGGGAGTCAAGTGCAAGCAGTTCATTCGTAGCCCTTATGCTGTTTTCTATCTTAAGTGCCTCAACCTCCGTCATGGATTTTGCTTTCCAATCGTTCATCCTACCTCTTTTCAATAATGGCAAATCTGTATACTTCGGATAAATGAGGGTATACTGCCCATTCAACATGTCAATTTCAATGCCTTCAATGCACTCAATCTTGTTCTGCCCCTCAAACCCCTTTTTATAAATTATTCTTACCATGGTCTTATTCCTTTACCAATTCAACTTTGACCTTATAACCATCTTTAACTTGTGACGGAAATTCAAATCCTCCTTTCTCCTTGCCATTATCTGAGAGAAACTTCCCCAATGCAAAATCAATAAGCATCATAATTTCTCCATCAGTAATCACCTTACGGTCATCCGACATTTCATTTGTTTTTGTGCGTTTTGCGATGTATGCATTCTGCCAACCGCACACAATATCGTAATTTTTAGCTGCCATATTACTTTTTTTATTAATATTATAAATTAAGACTATCTGTAAAGTATGACGGGAATAGTAAGGTGCCGAGCATACAAGTAGAAACTGATGGCAGAACCATAGTCGCCACTCGCAAGCCAACCAGTGTCCTTGTGGTGCCGTGAACAAGACCAAGCACAACTGATGAAATCATGAAGCAAGTCCGTTCCTTTGATTGTCTTCGCCATTGCATCAATGTCCTCTTTCTGACTCTGAATCTCCATAGCAGCAAGCAGTGTAGGTAGATTGAATACCCCATATTTGTCTGAATGAAAATTGCTGACATGTTCAGCAGCAGGACTTCCACATCTCAAGAGCTCTTCAGTTGCCAAATGACTGTACTCTTTCTTTAGAGCATCAATCTCACTGATTTCCTTTGCGTTCCAAGATGCTATCTTATATGTCGGAAGTAACATCTTTTCTGAGTACTTTGGATAGATAAGTGCCTTCTGACCGTTAAGCAGTTCAATTTCAATACCCTCGATACATTCAATGATATTTTTGCTCTTGCAATTTTCTTTATAAAGTATCT
>ERZ1026852.538-NODE-538-length-23292-cov-4.201618_pt1 | contig 23292 bp, 12 predicted proteins | sample MGYA00380156_ERZ1026852 | MGnify/ENA primary metagenome ERZ1026852 (study PRJEB33269, sample SAMEA4719792) | human gut metagenome | biome: human-associated habitat; feature: organic feature; material: feces | place: Cameroon | collected 2013-10 ...
TGTTTTTTATGTTTTTGTTTTTGATTCCATTCACGATTCGGCAACAATGCAGAATATCCTCAGGACTTTTCCACTGAGCCTACTTTCTACCTAACCTCGGCTCTAACTTCTGATTTCTCATCTCTTATTTGTTAAGTTTATCTAATTAGTGAGAGGTGTGTGGTGGATATGTGGGCAAAAATGCTTAACTTTACAAATTGATAACAAGGTGCTTTGAAAAACGATTTTATGTGGGTTGGATAAACCTTTTTAGCATCTTGTTGTCTAACCGACAAAGTTAGTAAATTGAAGAATGAAGAAAACTGGTAATAATATTTTTCGGACCCTGCGTGTGTTCTTTGGGTTGTTTATGGTCATTGTGTATCTCGGAATGGCGTATTTGATGTTCATTAACTTTTTCGACTGGAACACATCTCTCACATGGTTTCGTTATGTTCTCGCTGTTGTGTTTATGCTTTATGGTGTGTATCGTTGCTACCGCCAAATTACAGGCATCGACTATTATCGCAACAGACGTGATGACGACGAAGAAGATTAATTAAAGTGATTGTTTCATTTCCTTTACGATTAACTCAAATGAAAAAGGTATTATTTTCAGCACTTTTGGTGGCAGGTTTGGGAGTGCTTCTTTCAAGTTGCACCAAATATAAGGACCAGCGTAAGGCTGTTTCGGGTTTTGCCAAGGTTTACTGCGACGAATCATTTAAAAACATTCTGGAGCAGGAAATCCAGATTTTCCAATATCAATACCCACAGTCGGATGTGATGGCGCGCTACATGAGCGAATCGGCAGCTCTCGACTCACTGCTCAACGACAATGTGGACTTGATTATCACTCAAAAAGACCTCACGCAGGACCAAAAACGCTACTTGGCATCCAAGAACAGAGCATATCGCTCACGAATGATTGCCGTAGATGCCGTGGCTCTGATTGTGAATAAGAATTGCGACATCGACGAGCTTTCAATGCAGGAACTCTCCGACCTGATGACAGGCAAGTATCGCACATGGGGTAAGATTGTTCCTACAAAGATGCGCAACGATTCAATCCGACTGCTTTTCGACGGTAATGCGTCGGGTGTGATTCACTATGCTAAAGAGAAGTTCTTGAAAGGCAAAGATTTCACATTCCCTGTATATTCCGCTAAATCGTCGGAGGAAGTTTTCCAACTCGTTGAAAAAAATCGCAATGCCATTGGTTTTGTGGGTGTGAGCTGGATTGCCGACGACATGGGTGAAAGCCAAAAGACCGATGAGGAGCGCTTCAAGCAACTCAACAAAAGCGAGCAGGAAACCGAACCATCTGCTATCGACTTCACCGACCGTGTGAAAGTGCTTCGAGTTCGCAAAATGGACAAGGTGGAAGGCGTGAAGCCCTACCAAGCTTATATTGCCGACGGTTCCTATCCACTGTTTAGAAAAATTTATGCAATCGACGCTGCGCCTCCAGGCACACCTGCACATCAGTTCTATGTGTTCCTCACAGGTGTTATCGGACAAAAAATTATTCTTCAAACCGGCATTATGCCAGGTGCAGAGCCCGTAAGAATCGTTGATGTGTCGAATTAAAATCCACATTTATACAATAAAGATGCATTGCCATCGTTTTTGAGATTAAGAAATCAAAAAATCAATAACAATAAAAAATTGCTAAAATGAAAATGAAATTCTTTTTCGCTTCGCTCCTTTTGGGAGCCTCCGTTTCTGTTTTCGCACAAGGATTCAACGACGGAATTGATTTTTATTCAATTGGTGATTACGAAAATGCAAAGACTATCCTCGACCGTAACATCAATTCAGCAGCGAACAAGGCTGAAGCTTTCTACTACTATGGTATGATCGACTTCAAGAACGGCAATTTTGATGCTGCAAGTGAAAACTTCAAGAAGGGTATGGCTGCTGATGCCAACTATGCTAAAAACTACGTTGGTATGGGTGCTGTGATGCTGAAGCAAGGCGACAAACTCGGTGAAGATATGTTCAAGCAAGCTCGTAAGCTCGTTAAGAAAGATGCCAAGCTCGAAGTGGCTATCGCAGAGGCTTACTTTGCTGCTGACCCAACCGCTTACGACAAGAAGATTCAAAAGTGCATCGCTGATGCTCGTAAGTGGACTAAGGATGGTATTGTAGAAACTTACATTTGCGAAGGCGACATGAGCATGGCTCGCGAAGATGTGGGCGACGCTATGGGTAAGTATGAAATGGCGTTCACTAAAGACGAAAGCAACATTGAAGCTACTGTGAAGTATGCCGACACTTACTTCCAAGTAAACAAGCAATTGGCTCTCCAAAAGCTCCACGAGATTATCGTTGCTCACCCAAATTCAGCTCTCGTACAACGTCAACTTGCTGAAAAGCTTTACGAAAACGGTGACTTTGCTGAAGCTGCAGAACGCTATGGCAAATACATCACCAGCACCAACAACCACTTCGACAAAGACGAAGCTCGCTATGCACAGCTTCTTTACTTCGCCGACAAGTTTGACGAATGTTACAGCGTGGCTTCTGCTTTGAAGGCTAAAATTACTCCTGCAAGCAACTACTATGTGCCAGCTTGCCGTATGATGATGTACAGCCTTGAAAACAAAGGTCAATGGGAAGAGGCTGCCGCTATCGGTAAGGAAATGTTTGCACAAAAGAAGGGTGCCGATGACATCAACTTCAACTACAAGGACCTCGTGATGTACGCTAAGGCTCTTGAAGAAGCTAAGATGCCAGAAGAAGCAATGAAATATTACGACGAAGCTATCCAAGCCAACCCTGACAACCTTGATTTGGCACGCAACTTGGCAAGCCAAGCTTCAAAGGCTAAGGTATTCGATAAGGCTATCTACTACGGAAAGAAGGTGGTTGCAAGCGACAAGTGCGTGCCTGGTGACTACGCTACTTTAGCAAACATTTACCAAGACATGGCCATCGCCGACTCTATTCCTGAAACTAAGGCAGCTTCTTTTGTTGAAGCAGTTAACTACATCAATAAGGCCATTGAATTGAAGCCAAACGACATCGTGCTTCTTTACTACAAGGCTCACATCCAAGCAGCAAGCGAAGAAAAGAACAACGGTGCGGCTCTTGAATCAATGGAAGCTTTGGCTAACGTGATTAAGGCTCTTCCAGCTGACCAACAACCTCCTTACAAGGGAACTCTTGGTTACGCTTACCAATACATTGGCCTTTACTACAATGGCGTAAAGAACAAAGCTAAGGCTCTTGCAGCATTCAAGTCATGGCTTGAAGTTGACCCAGACAACGAAAAGCTCCAAAAGGTGGTTGAAACTATGAGCAAGTAAGCCGCTTTTTAGAAAAATATTTTTAAAGAGTCCCAGCATCGTAAGGTGTTGGGACTCTTGCTATTTATTACCCCTTTTTGTATCTTTGCGACAAATATTTTGCGATTATGAAAAAAACATTTTTTCTCGTTTTAGCACTCCTTGTTCCCTTGGCGATATTTGCCTCTGTGAAGCAACTTTCTCCTGCCACTAAAATCTGGTTGGAGCGTCAGCAATCCCAATCGCAACAGATAGAAGATACTACTATCGAGGCTTTCGTGTCGTTTTCTTCGCTCGATGCCCTCGATAAATTGGAGCGTAAGGGTGCGAAGGTGAATGCCGTGTTTGATGGCTTCTGCACAGTTTCGATTCCGGCCAATGCTGTCGGCGAAGCCTCAGATATTTATGGTGTGAATATGATTGATATATCTCATCGTGTGCATTTGCTCACCGATTCAGTTTCAAGTTCCACCCATGCCAGAATGGTGAACGAAGGCGTCAATTTGCCACAATCTTACACCGGTAAGGGTGTGGTGCTTGGCGTGGTTGACACTGGCATTGATTTCAACCATCGTGCATTTCTCGACTCCAACTTAAAAAACCGTATTGCACGGGTGTATATGCCCCACGATAACACAGGAAAACCAGTGGAAGGACTGCCCGGTTCGGAATTTACTGGCGACGATATTTTAAACCTGAAATATGATGCTAAAGAAACACATGGCACCCACACCACAGGCATTGCTGGTGGCTCAATAGTGAACGCCTATCGTGGTATGGCTCCTGATGCAGAGTTGGTGCTGTGTGCTTTGGGTGACGAACTCACGGAGGTGAATGTGGTGAATGGCGTGCAATATATTGCCCAATACGCTGCTTCTGTGGGCAAGCCATGCGTGATAAATCTGAGTTTGGGCAATCACGACGGTCCACACGACGGCAATGGTTTCATGTCGCGCGCCTTTGATGAAATAGCGCAAAGGTATCGTAATGTGATTATCGTGCTGGCTGCTGGCAATGAAGGCAATATGCCATTATATATACATAAAACCATATCCAGTACTCAATCGTTAGCCACGATATTAAGCGATTCAGAGGCAGAAGTAGATGCGTGGAGCAACAATACGAAGCCTTTTGGCGTTAAAATTCTCCTTTATAACAGCAACAACCCTGCCATCGTTTACACTACAGATTGCTTGAAGGCCGACACCACTTTCAATCTGAACACCAACGATTATTTCGCTCAAGCTGTCCGTTCGGGAAAATTGTCGGTCTCATTTGGCAAAAACGATGTGACAGGTCACACTCGCATCTATTTGACGTCGGATATGAGAATGAAAAGCCCATATAAGATAGGACTTGAGTATCAAGCCGATGAGGAAATAGATTTGCGTGTTTGGGAATGTTCTCAGGCAAGTTCATTTCAATCTTATGGAATGAAGGGTTTCACAGATGGCTCGGATAAATGCAGCATTAGCGACATGGCAACGGGGCATTACACCATATCGGTGGGCTCATGTGTGAATCGCAACTTCCACACCACATGCTATGGCGATAAGGTGAGAGATACCTATGCCGCCATTGGCACCATCTCCAGTTTTTCAAGTTATGGTGTTGATGTGAATGGTGTTTCTCACCCTTATATCGTGGCTCCAGGCCAAGCGGTGATTTCATCGGTCAACTCATATTTGTCAGAACCGTCGCTTTGCGCCATGAAGGAGGCTGATGCCGCTGGCAGGACTTGCTTTTGGGGAGTGTCGAGTGGCACATCCATGGCTGCGCCTTGTGTGGCAGGAATTGTCGCTTTGTGGCAAGACGCCAATCCTCATCTTACTATTGAGCAGGTGAAGTCAATTATGGCGGCCTCTGCCGACAAGAGCAACAATGCTGTGGGCATTCGCTTTGGCAACGGCAGAATTGATGCTTATCAGGGTATATTGCAAGCACTATCGGCAGGCGTTGATGATATTGGACTCGCTACCCATGATATCCAGATGGTGGCTAATGGTGATGTTTATGCTTTCGTTAGCTCCACCGATTCGCCAATTCGGGTCTCTGCGTATGCGATGAATGGTGTGGAAGTGGTGTCGTGCTCAGGTGTGGGCATAGTGAACCTGAATATCGGGCACCTGGGCAGAGGCGTTTATATAGTCAAGGCTATGGGAGACAAGGGCAGCCAAGTGTTCAAAATCCTGAAAAAGTAAGTGCCATTTTGCCCGATTTTTAGCAAATTTCCGTAAATTTGTAGTTTATACGAAAACGCAAAAATTATGTACGATTATATCAAAGGAAATGTGGCAGAATTGACCCCAACTTATGTGGTGCTCGATAACCATGGTGTGGGGTATATGATAAATATTTCTTTAAATTCCTTCAATGCGCTCCAGCATCAGGAAGATGTGGTTAAAGTATATGTGTATGAGGCTATAAGGGAAGATGCGCATCTGCTCTACGGCTTCACCGAACGCCGTGAGCGCGAGTTGTTTCTTTTGCTGATTTCGGTGTCGGGCGTGGGTGCCAACACAGCGCGCATGATACTGTCGTCGCTCACACCTTCCGACCTTGAGCAGACCATCGCTTCCGAGAATGTGGGCATCTTGAAATCAGTGAAGGGAATTGGCGCAAAAACAGCCGAACGAATAATTGTTGACCTCAAGGATAAAATAAAACTATCTACTGATACGTTATTAGATAAGAGCCAAGTTACGAGTGAAGTGTTCGACGAGGCAATGTCGGCGCTCGTGATGCTTGGTTTCACAAAGCAAATGTCGCAAAAGGCATTGAAAAAGCTCTTTACCGCCGAGCCTACAATCACTGTGGAACAGGCAATTAAGAAAGCCTTGAAAATGATGTAGGGTAGGGCGAAGTTGAATGATAACTCTAAGTAGTTGGAAAGATTGTTTAAAAAAATATCATTTTTCGTAGTTGCGTGCGTGCTGAGCATCTCGTTCGCAATTAGTTGCTATGTGGTTGCGCAAACCCAAACCACTGCTCCAGAAAAGAAGTTTACTCCGCCGCCTACAGTGGCTCCTGATAAGAGTGTGAACAAGGCGGCGAAGGATTCGTTTGACCTCCCTTACGGTGTGCAGGATAAATTGTCGGATTCTTACAATAATCTCCAATTTGTGCAGCCTCCCACCGATTTGAAGACGCCGTCAAACATCACCACCACCGCTGAATTTGACCCCGAAACCGGGCATTATGTGGTGCGTACAAAGGTTGGTGACAACGACATCGTTACGCCATTCCTCCTTTCGCCCGACGAATACAACGACATCGCTCTCCGTCAGTCGATGCAGGAGTATTATCGCCAGAAAAATACCGAAACCATTGAAAAGAAGAAAAACCAACCGTTCAACTTCTTGGATATGCAATTTGGTCTTGGACCATTGGAATCGGTGTTCGGCCCTGGTGGCGTGCAACTGAAAACCACTGGTTCGCTCAACATCAATATGGGTGTGAAGAGCAACAAGACCGATAACCCTGCGCTTTCGGTTGCGGCTCGTCGAAAAACTTACTTCGATTTCGATCAAAAGATTCAAGCCACCATCGCTGCATCGGTGGGTGATAAGATGAAGTTCAATATGTCGTATAACACAGATGCAACATTTGATTTCGACAATAAGAACCTGAAACTTGCTTACGAAGGCAAGGAAGACGAAATTATCAAGAATCTGGAAGCTGGTAATGTGAGCATGACTACTGGATCATCGCTGATTCGTGGTAGTGCCGCATTGTTCGGTATCAAAACCAAACTCCAGTTTGGCAAACTTACTGCCACAGCGCTTATTTCGCAACAAAATTCACAAACTCAGACGGTGAACACCAAAGGTGGTGCACAAACCACCTCGTTCTATATTACCGCCGATAATTACGACCAAAACCGCAACTTCTTCCTGTCGCACTTCTTCCGCGACAATTATGACCAGTGGTGCTCGAAATTGCCATTGGTGTCGTCGGGTATCAATATCACCCGTGTGGAAGTGTGGGTGACCAATAAGCGTGGCAACTTTAATGAGTCGCGCAATATTGTGGCGTTTGCCGACTTGGGCGAAAACAGCCGTTTGTGCAACAGCCACTGGAGCACAGGCGGTGGCGATGTGAATCCGTCAAACAACTCCAACAACGAGCTTGCGGAAATCAAGAACAACTATCCCGATGCCCGCGACATTAGTCAAACTTCTTCTGCCCTCAAGCCTTTGGAGGCTTATGGCATTGAAGGCGGTAAGGACTATGAAAAGATAGAACAAGCCCGTTTGCTTTCTTCATCAGAATACTCTGTCAACAGCTCATTGGGGTATATCACATTGAGCTCGGCACTGAATCCTGATGAAGTGCTGGCTGTGGCATTCCAATACACTTACAGAGGCAAGACCTATCAAGTGGGTGAATTTTCTGCCGACATCGACAACACCTCAAATTCGCTTTATGTGAAGATGCTGAAAGGTACCACCACATCACCTCAGTTGCCAATCTGGCACTTGATGATGAAAAACGTGTATTCTTTAGGTGCATACCAAATTCAGTCCACTAACTTCAAGTTCGACGTGAAGTATTTGTCTGACACCACTGGCACTGAATTGAACTATATTCCAGAAGGCAACATCAACGGTAAACCTTTGCTTCAAGTGATGAACCTTGACCGCTTGGATGCCAACAAGGAACCAAATGTGGATGGACGATTCGACTTCCTTGAAGGCTACACTGTGGTGGCTTCAAAGGGTAGGGTGATTTTCCCAGTTGTTGAGCCGTTTGGTAGCCACTTGAAAAAGGCGATGGGCGGTGGTGCTATTGCTGACAAATATGTGTATCAAGAACTTTACGATTGCACTTTGCCTGTGGCTCGTCAGTATTCCGACAAGAATAAGTATGTGATGACTGGTGAATATCAGGCATCGGCAGGTAATGTGATCAGGCTCAACGCCATGAATGTGCCTCGTGGCTCGGTGGTGGTGACAGCCGGTGGCGTGACCTTGACAGAAAACAGCGACTATACGGTGGACTACAATATGGGTACGGTGACCATCACCAACCAGAGCATCATCGATGCCGGCACAAATATTAGCGTGTCGATGGAAAACCAGTCCACTTTCAGCATGCAGCGCAAAACCCTTATGGGACTTGACTTGGATTACGCATTCAACAAGGATTTCCATGTGGGTGCTACTTTGATGCACTATGGCGAAAAGGCTTTGACCGAAAAGGTGTCGATTGGCGATGAACTGGTGAACAACACCATTTGGGGTGCGAACGTGTCGTACAAGACCAACTTCATGTGGCTCACCAACTTGCTCAACAAGATTCCTACGGTGAATGCCACAGCCCCATCTTCGTTCAATTTCAAAGGTGAGTTTGCGCAACTCATTCCACATCAGGCAAAAACTGGTTCAAACGCCGGTAGCTCGTATATCGATGACTTTGAATCTACCCAATCGGGCATTGATTTACGCTCACCTTACTCTTGGTTCTTGGCTTCAACCCCTTACGATCCAAGTGCGAGCGCGCTTTTCCCAGAGGCTGGTTTGTCGAACAATATTGACTATGGTAAAAACCGTGCGTTGCTGTCATGGTATCATATCGACCGCCTTTTCACACAGCGCAATTCTTCGTTGGTGCCAGGCTATATTAAAAACGATGTGGCTCAACTCTCGAACCCCTACGTTCGTGAGATTCCTTACAGTGAGGTGTTCCCTGGCCGTGAGTTGAATTATGGCGAATCGTCGATTATTCAAACGCTCAACCTCTCGTTCTATCCTCAAGAGCGTGGTCCATACAACTTAGATGCGCTGAATCTCGACCCAAGCGGCAATCTGCTCTATCCTGAAAAGCGATGGGGTGGTATTATGAGAAAACTCGACAACACCAACTTCGAGCAATCAAACATTGAATATATCCAATTCTGGATGCTCGACCCATTCCTCGACCAGAATGCCGACAATCGTGAAGGCGGTGACCTCTATTTCAACCTTGGTGAAGTGAGTGAAGACATTTTGAAAGACGGTTTGAAGTCGTATGAAAACGGTTTGCCAGTAGATGGCGATACCACATATATTAAAAAGACGGTTTGGGGTAAGGTTTCCACCCAATCGTCGATGACCTATGCTTTCGACACCAGTTCAGGCTCACGTATTCACCAAGATGTGGGTTTGAATGGTTTGAGCACTTCAGAAGAAAAGGAATATCCCACTTATCGCGATTATGTGCAGTCGCTCCGCAAACTTTTGCCCGACAGCACCATCGTGAAAATGGAAGAAGACCAGTTCTCGCCAATCAACGACCCTGGTGGCGATAATTACCACTTCTATCGAGGCTACGACTACGACCAGGCGAAACTGGGTATTCTCGACCGATATAAGCGATATAACGGAACAGAAGGCAACTCATTGTCGCCAAGCGATGCTTCCGACCCGCTGTATCAGTCGGCAAGAAGTGTTCCCGATGTGGAAGACATCAACCAAGACAACACCCTCAACGAGTACGAGCGCTATTTCCAATACAGGATTTCGGTTCGTCCCGAAGACCTTGTGGTGGGAAAGAACTACATCGTGGATAAGCAAGAACTCATGGTTTCCACTCGCGACGGCAAGCAAACGCCTATCGTTTGGTATCAATTCAGTGTGCCCTTGCGTGAATATGAAAAGAAGGTGGGTTCAATCAACGACTTCTCTACCATTCGTTTCATACGAATGTTTATGACGAATTTCAAGAAGACCACCCACTTGCGTTTCGCTACACTTGAACTCGTGAGAGGCGAATGGCGCAACTACGATTATAACCCAGATGTGCGCACCAATCAACCAGCAGAAGGGGCGATTACAGTTAACTCGGTGAATATTGAAGAGAATGCCACTCGTCAGCCGGTGAACTATGTTCTCCCTCCTGGCGTAAGCAGAATTGTCGATTCCGGACAATCGCAAATCACCCAATTAAATGAGCAATCCATGCAGATGAAGGTAGAGCAACTGAAGACCGGTGAGGCTCGTGGTGTGTATCGTAACACCTCGCTCGACCTCCGCACCTACAAGCGTTTGCAAATGTTTGTTCACAACGAAGCGTTCATCGGTGATGCCACAAACCTTCGCGACGGCGATGTGTCGCTGTTCTTGCGTCTTGGTACTGATGCGAAGAACAACTATTATGAATACGAAATTCCGATGGCAGTAACTGCTCCCGGTGTTTACAGCACCAACAGTTCAAGCGACCGTGAGAAAGTGTGGCCAACAAGTAATATGCTCGATTTAGACCTCGACGCCCTCATCAATGTGAAGAAGAACCGCAACGCACAGAAAATGGCAGGCGTAGGCGAGGTGTCGTATTATTCTCGCTATTCAGAGCCTGACCCCAACAATCCTAACGACATGATTACCGTGATGGGTAATCCAGCGTTGAGCGATGTGCGTGTGATTATGGTGGGTGTACGTAACCGTGCCACTTCCACCAAGGAGTGTACGGTGTGGGTAGATGAATTGCGCGTGACCGACTTCAACCAAGATGGCGGTTGGGCTGCCAAGGTGAATGCCAACCTTAATTTGAGCGACATCGCCACAGTGAACTTCGGTTATCATAAGGAAACCACTGGTTTCGGTTCGGTTGACCAAGGTTTGAAGAGCCGTCGTTTAGACGAGTTTGATAATATTAATGTGGCAGTTCAGGTGGATTTGGGCCGTTTCCTCCCTGAAAAGGCTAAACTGAAAGCCCCTGTATATTACTCTTACACTAATCAAAAGACCACGCCAAAGTACAATCCAATGGATAAGGACGTGCTTTTGAAAGATGCGCTCGAAACCTGCTCCAACAGTCATCAGCGCGACTCTATCAACGATTTCGCTGTCACTCGCAAGGTGACCGAGAGTTTCTCCGTGTCGGGATTGAAGTTTGACGTGAAGAGCAAGAATCCTATGCCTTGGGACCCTGCCAACTTCACATTCAGCTACTCATTCAACAAGCAGCACAACACCGACCCCAACAATTCTTACGAAAACACCAACGACTATCGTGGTAGTTTCCAATATAGCTGGACTCCATATTCCAAGCCATTCAAGCCATTCCACAAAATGATTAATGCGAAGAACAAGAATTTGAAGTTCTTCCGTGAATGGGAGTTCCACTGGTTGCCGGCATCACTGTCGTTCAACACCAACATTTCTCGCTACTACTACGAGCAGCAGACCCGAAATCAAACTGATGCCGATGTGGTGTTGCCTGTGTCGGTAAGTAAGAATTTCCTTTGGGACCGTCAGTTTGCTTTGAGTTGGAACTTCACCAAGTCGTTCAACGTGTCAATCAACACCAACACCACCGCTCATATCCTTGAGCCTGTTGGACAGGTGAACAAGAAATTGTTCCCCGACCGCTATCGCGACTGGCGCGACTCGGTGTGGACCAGCATCAAGGATTTGGGTACACCATGGGCGTATAACCAGACATTCACTGCCACTTACAAGGCGCCGTTCTCTTCCATTCCGATTTTGAGTTTTATCTCTGCTAATGCAAGTTATAACGCCACCTATCATTGGGATAGGGGAACTACGCTCGATGGCGTGATTTCTGGTAACACGATTGCCAACCAAGCTGCGCTGAATTTCGATACCCGTTGGGATTTGAACCAGTTGTATAATAAGATTCCATATCTGAAAGATGTAAACAAGAGGTTCTCAAGTTCTTCATCCTTTAATTCTTGGGGCAGAAACAACAGCACCACCTCAAGGCGAACTCCCAAAAAGAAACCAAAAAAATTGGAGCGCACCTTGAAGTTGAATCCCGATTCCACGTTGGTGATTAAGCACAGCTTGAATGTGAAGAATGTAACCGTAACGGCGCGCACCACCGACGGCAAACGCTTCCAAGTGAAGTATAAGGTAAAAGACAACAATAATGTGGAAATTCTCAACAAGGGTGACCAGAATATCAAGTTCACCATTGTGGAAGTTCTTGCCGATGCTAAAAAGACGTTCTGGAGCGAGTTCGCCCAGTATAGCACCCGATTCTTGATGAGTGTGCGCTCGTTTAATGTGAAATTCCGCAATACCCGACAATTATCGTTGCCACAGTTCATTCCTGATATTGGCGATATTTTCGGTCAAACCACGCATTACGATGTGATGGCTCCAGGTTTGGATTTCGCTTTCGGTTTCACCGATGAGTCGTATATAGAAAAGGCTAAGGAAAGAGGTTGGCTGCTTTGCGACCAAAATATGACCTCGCCAGCCATATACAGCAAGACTCAGGAATTTAGTGCAGAAATTCAGATTGAGCCAGTAAAAGGTTTGAAGATTACGCTCACAGGCAACAGAACCGACAACCGCACCAACCAGTTGCAGTTCATGTACGACGATATGACCACCCTCTATTCGGGTAGTTATACCAAGACGCATGTGGCAATTGCTACAGCCTTGCGTGGCTTCAGTGCCGACAATGGCTATAGAAGTGATGCGTTCGACAAGTTCCTCCAGAATATTCCTGTCATCGCACAGCGATTGGAAGATAAGTACAATGGTTTGAATTATCCTGAAGCAGGCTTCATCAAGGGCACTGTGTATGCAGGTCGTCCGTTCGACCCCAAGAATGGCACAGTGAGCACCACCAGCAGCGACGTGCTGATTCCTGCGTTTATTGCGGCATATTCAGGTAAGGATGCCAAGTCGGTGAACTTGAATCCGTTCCCTGGGCTTAGTTCTATACTTCCTAACTGGCGCATGACTTACGACGGATTGTCGAAGTTGCCATTCTTTATGAAGTATTTCAAGAGTTTCACGCTATCACATGCTTACCAGTGTACCTATTCCGTGGGCTCATTCTCAAGTTATAGCGACTGGGTGGCTGTAGGCGACGGTATCGGCTTCTCGCAAGACGCCCTTTCAGGCAACCCATGTCCATCATCGCCCTATAACATTTCATCGGTGACCATCACTGAAAAGTTTGCTCCGCTGATTGGTGTGAATGCTACAATGAACAACAACATCACCTTCAATGCCGAGTATCGCGATGCCCGCACGCTTTCGCTCAATTCTTCGGCTGGTCAGTTGGTGGAAACAAGCACTAAATCGTTTGTGATTGGCGCTGGCTATAAGATTGCCAACTTCAACACGGTGCTGAAGATGAAGAACAGGCAGAAGGGCGTGAGCAACGACTTGACGCTGAATCTTGATTTCCAAATCAACAACAACACCGCCCTCATCCGTAAGATTCTCGATGGCACAGCACAGCCTACAAGCGGCACACGCACATTGGGTATTAATTTCACCGCAAACTATGTGATGAGCAAGCGCGTGACTGTGGGTGCTTACTTCGACTATCAAGTGAACACGCCACTTGTGTCCACCAGTTCGTACCCAACCACCAACAGCAACTACGGTATATCCATCAACATGTCGCTCGCAAAATAACCACGAGCTACACGTCATAGACAAGTATCAAAGCCGAAATGATTCAGATTATTTCGGCTTTACTATTGTTTTCTCTGCTATTTTGGGTGAAGATTCCCTAAAAATGATTAAATTTGCAATATGTAATTGTCGCTCAAATGGGTGATAGTTACCAGGAGTATTGAATAAACATCAATTATCTACATTATATGCAAGAAGAATTAAAGAAAAGATTGTCGAAAGACCCTAATAATGGTTTGCTCACCTACGAATACATTGCAAACCACATTGGCTCTGTTGATAAGATTATGCCTGAATTGGTAGAAATCATGATTATGGTTGATAAGACTGGTCAATTTGTGGTCAGCACTGCTCGCTACCTTCATGCTATCGATCCTAAAAAATTTGCAAACAGCATCGACAAACTGATTAAAGCGGCTATTGAAAAGGACCGCGAGCGTGTGTATCTTGGCGATTTGGCTGCGTCAATTTGGGGCACCGACTACAAGGAGCGTGCAGAGGAACTGAAGGCTTCCGACGACAATTTCCGTAGAATTTACAAACGTCTTTATCCTGTGGGAATGTAAATTGATGCGAATTATTTCGATTACTTTTTTATTCATGATATGCGTTCTCTCCCTCAGTGAAGGAGCGAACGCACAAATTAATATGGCAAAACAAATGGCAAACGAAAAAGAAACCAAAGTGGTGTTTGAAACCACTCTTGGCAATATTGTTGTGAAATTATATAATGAAACGCCAAAGCACCGCGACAACTTTTTGAAAGTGGTGAACGATAGCGTGTACAATGGTGTGCTTTTTCACCGTGTGATTAAGGATTTCATGATTCAGACTGGCGACCCAAGTTCAAAGACCGCTGAAGCAGGTCAGCAACTTGGCTCTGGCGACCTCGGCTATACCGTGGAAGCAGAATTTGTGTATCCACAGTATTTCCACAAAAAAGGTGCGCTTGCCGCAGCACGCACCGGCGACGCTGTGAATCCAGAGCGCAGAAGCAGTGCTTCGCAGTTCTACATCGTGACTGGTAAGTCGTATTCACTACAGCAGGTGGAAATGATGGAACAGCGCATGGGCGACCAAAAGAAGGAAGATATTTTCAGCGGTTTGGTGAGAGAGCGTGTTGACTCTATTCGCAATATGCAGGCAGCAGGCGATTCTCTCGGTTTGGAAGAACTCCAAAACGAACTGATTGCCCTCACCGAAGCCGAATATGCAAAGAATCCTTTGAAATTCACCCCAGCACAGGTTGAGGCTTACACCACAGTGGGTGGCACTCCTCACCTCGATGGTCAATACACAGTGTTTGGCGAAGTGGTGGAAGGTATGGACGTGGTGGATAAAATCCAGCAAGCAGCCACCGACCCAGCAGATCGCCCAGTGGACGACATCAAGATTATTTCAGCAAAAGTTGTGGAGTAAAACTATAGCATCACATAGCCATGATTTCATTTAATACCTATCGCCTGAAAAATGGTTTGCGCCTGTTGCACTATTATGACAAAAACACTCAAATGGTGGCGTTGAATTTGTTGTATGATGTAGGCTCGAAAGATGAAAATCCGAAAGCCACTGGTCTTGCGCACCTATTTGAGCACTTAATGTTCACAGGTTCGAAAAATGCACCTAATTTCGATGCTCCGCTTCAAGCGGCAGGGGGTAGCAGTAATGCTTGGACCAGTGTTGACATAACCAATTATTACGAAACCTTTCCTGCGCAAAATGTGGAAACGGCATTTTGGCTTGAGTCTGACCGACTTCGCTACTTGAATTTGACCGATGAAAGCATCGACACGCAAAAGAGCGTGGTGATTGAGGAGTTCAAGCAGCGCTGCCTTAATGTGCCTTACGGCGACTTATATCACTTTTGCAACGATTTGGCTTATAAAGTGCACCCATACCGCTGGCCCACTATTGGACTTTCGGTTGATGACATTAAAAACGCCTCGCATGAGGATATCAAGTCGTTTTTCGCACAACATTATGCCGTCAACAATTTGATACTTTGCGTTTCGGGCCATATTGAATTTGAAAAAGCCGTTGCGCTCACTGAAAAATGGTTTGGCGACTTTGCTCCAACCAATATACCTGTGCGCAACTTGCCACAAGAGCCTGTGCAAACAGAACAAAGGCTCATGTCGGTGAAGCGCGAGGTGCCTCAGAATGTGTTGACGATGATGTATCACATGTGTGGCCGTTGCGATGCCGACTATCAGGAGTGTGATATGTTGAGCGATGTGCTGTCGAATGGTATGTCGTCGCGCTTCTATAGAAATGTGTTGGTGAAGTCGGGACTTTTCACAGAACTCGACGCATCGGTTTCTGGCACTTATGATCCAGGGCTGTTTATTGTGCGTGCCCGCTTGGCGGATGGTGTGTCATTCGACAAGGCCAAGGATGCGATTGATGCCGAACTTGCTGATTTCCTCCGTAACGGTGCCACTGCCTACGAGATAGAGAAATGTGCCAACAAGTATGAGTCAACCCGGCTGTTCGACATGATTACTTACGAGAAAAAAGGTGTGAAGTTGTGTCAGTATGAGTTGCTGGGCGACGCTGCCGACATCAATAGGGAAGTGGGTAAGTATCGGTGCATCACTCAAGATAGGCTGATGAATGTGGCTAAAAATTTGCTGAATCCCGACAATTGTTCCATTCTGTATTATGGTCCCGACGCATAGCATGGCGACTACAAAACAGATGCTCAATTCCTTAAAAGTTGAAAAAATAAGGGTTAATGATAAAAAAACAAGAAAAAACCGCTTGTTTGTGGAATTTTTTTGTAAATTTGGAATTAATTAATATGTTGACCGTAGGTCATTAATAAATATCATTATGGAATCGCGTGAAATGTCCCAATCGAACAACGAACTCGAAAAGGATGTAACCTTGAACTCCGAGTCTGTACAACAAGACCAAGTTACAGAACTTTCAGAGCAGAAACCTGAAGTGGCAGCAGCTGTCACTGAAGAAGTTGTGAATCAAGTTTCAGAAACTCAAAAGGTTTCTGAAGAGTCGTTAACCAACTATGCAGCTATGGATAAGAAGCAACTCGTGGAGGTGCTTCAAAACCTTGCACAGCAACCCGTCAACGAAGTGAAGGAAGATGTTGTTCGTGTCAGGGTGGCTTTTGCCGCTATCCGCAAGGAAGAACTGGCGAAAGAAAAAGAAGCCTTCATTGCCAAGGGTAATGAAGAGGCTGCTTTTGCCCCCGCTGCCGATGAGCTGGAAGAACAGTTCAAGAGTTTGTATGCAGAAATCAAAGAGAAAAGAGCTGCCTACAATGCTGCGCAAGATGCCTTGAAGGCTGAAAATCTTGCCAAAAAGCGCGAAATCATTTCTGAGATTAATGAGATAGCAGAAGATGCCGACAACGTGAATCGTCAGTATAGCACCGTTCAGCAACTTCAACAAGACTTCAAAGCCATTGGCGAAGTGCCTTCTGAAAACGATACAGAAGTGTGGAAGTCGTATCAGGTGGCTGTGGAGCGCTTCTACGACTTGCTGAAGATGAACAAAGAACTTCGCGACTATGATTTCAAGAAAAATTTGGAACAGAAGCAAGCACTTTGTGCCGAAGCTGAAGCCCTCGACGAGGAAGCCGACATCGTGGATGCTTTCAAGAAATTGCAACAACTCCATACCTCTTGGCGTGAAATAGGTCCTGTAAGCAAGGAAATTCGCGAAGAATTGTGGACTCGTTTCAAAAACGCTTCTGCTGTAATCAATAAAAAATATCAATCATTCTTCGAAGAGCGTAAGGCTAATGAAAAGAAGAATGCAGAAGGTAAGGAAGCACTTTGTGTGAAGATTGAGGCTATCTCTACCGACAATCTGAAAACCTACGCTGCGTGGGACGAAGCCACTAAGGCGATTATCGGATTGCAGGAAGAGTGGAAGAAACTCGGTTTCGCTTCTCGTAAGGTGAATACCGAACTGTTTGCCCGTTTCCGCAAGAGTTGCGACGAATTCTTTGCAAAGAAGGCAGAATTCTTCAAGCGAATGAAAGATGAGCTTGCTGCAAACTTGGCTAAGAAAATCGAACTTTGTGAAAAGGCTGAGGCTCTCAAGGATTCCACCGAGTGGAAGAAGACCACCGATGCCCTCATCGCTTTGCAGAAAGAGTGGAAAACCGTTGGTCCAGTGGTGAAGAAGCACAGCGATGCCGTGTGGAAACGCTTTATCGCTGCATGCGACACTTTCTTTGAAGAAAAGAAGAAGCAGAATGTGAATGTTCACTCTGTTGAGCACGAAAACCTCAAGCAGAAAAAGGACATTATCGCTCAAATCAACTCAATTCTCGAAAACAAGGAAACAGAAGACGCTCCAAACAAGGTTCGTGAATTGATGAAGAAATGGCAGGAAGTGGGTCATGTGCCTTATAAGGAAAAAGACAAGGTGTATGCCGAATACAAGGCAGCCATCGACAAGGCTTTCGAACAGCTCGATATGAAGGCTAAGAAGGCTCGCATGGCTAACTTTGCCAACTCAATCAATCAAATGAGCGATACAGGTAAGGTTTATCACGAAAGAGAGCGCCTTGTTCGTGCCTACGAAATGAAGTCGCAGGAATTGAAAACCTACGAAAACAACCTCGGTTTCTTCAACGCTCAATCTAAGAGCGGAAATTCTCTTGTGAAGGAGATGGAGCGCAAGATTGCAAACATCAAGGAAGAGATTGCAATGCTTGAGCAAAAAATCAAGTTGATTGACGAAAAAATCTAAGGATTATAATCTATAAAGCATTCTCCTTACGGCAGCGCATAGTATGCGTGCCGTAGGGAGTTTGCCTATAACCACTATTTGTTAGGAATGAAGAGTAAGGGAAGATACGGTCAATATATCAGGTGGATATTTTTGGGCATCGACTTTGTCGTGCTCAATTTGTCGTACATGATTGTGTGCTTGCTTTGTAAGCACGATGATATGTTTGTGTCTAAACTTGTTTGGCTCATGATGAATGTGTCGTATATGGCAGTGAGCTATTTCTTCTCCGATATTCACTATCGTCGTGTGGTTTTCGCCGACCGTGTTGCACTACAGGTGATAAAGGCGGTGTCGCTCCATGCTGTGGTGTTTCTTTCGCTCACCTATTTTCTGAGCAACGACCACTTTGATTGGGAGAGTTTTGGTAAGTTTTACGGATTCTTCTGTATAGGGCTTGGCAGCTGGTGGATTATTTCACGAAAGTTGCTGAAGCGCTATCGCTCTTTGGGTAAAAACTACAAGCAGATTGTGGTGATTGGCGCTGGACCAGTGGGGCAGAAACTCATTGGTGTTTTGGAGGGCGATCAAGGCTATGGCTATCGTATAGTTGGCGTATTTGATGATAATAAGAATTTAAGTAAGACCGAATTTTATAAAGGTACGCTGGATAAGGTTGAGCAGTTTGTACACGATAATCCTATTGATGAAATGTATTGCTGCATTCCCGACACCGATAATGAGGAAGTGGCAAAACTCCTTTCAATAGCCGAGCGCAATGCAGTGGATTTCTATTATGTGCCACAGTTTGGCCGTCATATTACCCGACAATTTGAACTTTTCTCGGTGGATAATGTGCCAGTGCTTCAAGCGCGCCCCAATCCGCTCAGTTTGCCTGTGAATGCGGCGATGAAGCGTTTGTTCGACTTTGTGGTGTCGTCTATCATGCTTGTGCTCTCGCCTTTGGTGCTGATTCCAGTGGGCATTGCAATCAAGATGTCGTCGCCAGGTCCATTGTTCTTCAAACAGCGCCGCACTGGCTTGCGCGGCAAGGCGTTCACTTGCTATAAATTCCGCACCATGCGCGTAAATAGCCAGAGCGACACTGTGCAGGCTACTAAAGACGACCCAAGAAAAACGAAAGTGGGTGACTTTTTGCGTAAAACCAGTATCGATGAGCTGCCACAGTTCTTCAACGTGTGGCGTGGTGAAATGTCGATTGTGGGACCTCGTCCGCACATGGAGCAGCAAACTCACACCTATAGCGAACTCATCGACAAATATATGCTTCGCCATGTGATTAAGCCAGGCGTGACTGGTTGGGCACAGGTGAATGGTTTCCGTGGACCTACCGACGAACTTTGGAAGATGGAAAAGCGTGTGGAATACGATGTGTGGTACACAGAAAACTGGAACTTCTTCCTCGACTTGAAAATCATTGTGCTTACCGTGGTGAATGCAATAAGAGGCGAACAAAACGCTTTCTGACCTATAAACAGCTCACATTATGCCAATTAACCCCGAACAACTAAAAGCGCAAGCACTCGGTGTGCTGCGCCAATTCTATGGTTATCCCTCGTTTTTGCCGATGCAATATGAGGTGATAAGCCACATTATGAGTGGAGGCGACAGCATCGTGCTGATGCCCACAGGCGGAGGAAAGTCGCTTTGCTATCAAATCCCTGCGCTGTTGAGCGATGGTTGCTGCGTGGTGGTTTCGCCGCTGTTAGCGTTGATGAAAGACCAGGTGGACGCCCTGATTGCTAATGGTGTGCCAGCGGCTTCTATCAATAGTATGCAGACCGAGGCGCAGAATCGCGATGTGCTGGATTGTGCTTTAGCGGGGCGAATCAAGTTGCTTTATATTTCTCCAGAGCGTTTGTTGGGCGATTTAGATAATTGGTCGAAACACATAAAAATCAGTTTGCTCGCTATCGACGAAGCCCACTGTATTTCGCAATGGGGGCACGATTTCCGACCCGAATACACTCAACTTTCGGTGTTGAAAGAGCATTTTCCCGGTGTGCCTATCGTGGCGCTTACCGCCACTGCCGACCAAATCACGCGCGACGACATCAGAAAGCAACTAAATATTCCCGATGCAAAACTTTTCCTTTCGTCGTTCGACAGGAAAAACATTTCACTCACTGTGCTGTCGGGCTATACTGGCGCAGATAAATTCAATACGTTGGTGAAGTTTATCGACCGCCATCATGGCGAATGTGGCATCATTTACTGTTTCAGCAGAAAGAATACCGAAACACTGGCAGAGAAATTGAAGCGGCGTGGATTGAATGCGCAGGCGTTTCACGCGGGTTTGTCAGTTTCTGTCAAAAACGCTGTCCAAACAGGCTTTCTTAACGATGATATTCAGATTGTGTGTGCTACTGTAGCCTTCGGTATGGGTATCGACAAGAGCAATGTGCGATGGGTGGTGCATTACAATATGCCTCAAAATATGGAGTCGTATTATCAGGAAATTGGTAGAGCAGGGCGCGATGGTTTGGAGGCTGATGCGCTGATGTTTTACTCTTATGGTGATGTGATTTCGCACAATCGTTTCGTCAAGGAATCGGGCCAAGTTCAACTCAACACCCAAAAGTTGGAGTTGATGCAGCGTTACGCCGAATCGTCGATTTGTAGGCGAAGGATTCTTTTGAGTTATTTCAATGAGCGTATCGACCACGACTGCGGTAACTGCGACGTGTGCAAGAATCCCCCGAAACGATTCGATGGCTCCATACTGGTGCAGATGGCGCTGAGTGCGATTGTGCGCACCGACGAGAAAATCGGTCTTTACACCCTGAAGGATATTCTGCGTGGTTCTTCCAGTGTCGAAATCATTCAGCAGGGTTATCATCACTTAAAGACTTACGGTGTGGGTCGCAATTTAAGCAATCTTGAGTGGAATGCCTATTTGCTGCAAATGCAGCAGCTTGGCATTTTCGATGTGGCTTATAACGAGAACAACCACTTGAAAATCACTTCCTATGGTAAGGACATTCTTTACGGCAGGGAGAAAGTGCAGCTCACTCAATTCGTTAAGAAGGTATTTGTGGAGAAGGAGAAACCTGCCGTTGTGGAAAAGGCATTTGATTTCAACTTGACGCTTTCTGAACAGGAATTGTTCAACCAGTTGAAGGCTCTCCGCTATACCATTGCGCAGCGCGAGCATAAGCGTCCGTATATGGTGTTCAGCGACAAATCGCTCAAGGCGATGGCTCACGAACGCCCAACCACCAAACTTGCTTTCAGCTCCGTTTTTGGTGTGGGTGAAATGAAAACCGAAATGTATTGGAAGCCGTTCACCGATTTGATTAAGCGAAATATCTAATACGGGACTATGGCATTGAAGTCGAAAGACCGCAAGTCCTAATGACCGATTTGAGTTAAAAAAAAGAAGGTGCGCTTTTATAACACACCTTCTTTGTCATATTTTGGCAATACGATTTGTGTTTATTTCACATTGGCTTTGAGGAACTCAGTACATTCTTCAAAGGTTTTAAATGTGTGGTTTTCGGGAACGAGTTCAGGAATACAGTCCATAGAGGTGAGCATATACATTGGCTGTGGTTGAATGATGGTCATCAGCACCATCACGCCACGCTCGTTCAATTCCTTGATGGCAGTTTCCATTGCGTACAAGCCCGATTGGTCCATGAAGCTGACACGGCGCATACGGATAATCACGATTTCAGCATCGGCTGGCACATCGTTCATCACTTCTTGGAATCGGGTGATTGAACCGAAGAAGATAGGACCATTCAGACGCTGAATGTAGATTTTGTGTTTTGCGTTGGCTGGCATGTCGCTTTCGTCGCTCCAAGGGCATTCCTTGTCGAAGTTTTGCATTTCCTGTGAGCTGTATGAGCCTTCCACAAGGTCGCTGGCGCGCTTCATAAACAGCACGCAAGCAATCACCATTCCCAAGCCTACGGCGGTGAGCAGGTCAACAAACACGGTGGTGAAGAACACCACGATAAGCACAAACGCGTCGGCGCGTGGAATCTTCAGCAAGTCGCGGAAACCTTGGAAGTCGATAATTCCCCAACCCACAGTAATTAAGATACCAGCCAGCACAGCGAGTGGCACGTGCTTCACGAGGAAGCCCAAACCAAGCAGAATGGCAAGCAGCAACAGTGAGTGGAACACGCCACTGAGCTGTGTGCGGCCACCTGACTTCACATTCACTACTGTTCGCATAGTGGCACCAGCTCCCGCCACACCGCAGAACAAACCGGCGATGGCGTTGCCGATACCTTGACCAATCAACTCTTGGTTGCTGTTGTGCTTTGTTTTGGTGATATTGTCAGCCACCACCGAGGTGAGCAGTGTGTCGATTGAACCAAGACCTGCGAGGGTAAGGCCGGGAATCACTGCTTGTTTGAGTATTTGCGCCCAGTTCACACCGCTCAGGTCCACGCTGCCGTTGGCAAAGAATGGCATTGGAATGCCCGATGGAATTTCGCCAATCTTGAGTGAATCGTCAAGATTGCAGAACAGCGAAATGATGGTGATGATAATCAGCGCAACGAGTGTGGCCGGAATCTTTTTAGTGATGTGTGGAAATGCCATGATAATGGCGATGGTGCCCAAGCCCAGGAGAAGGGCAGTGGTGTCGATGCCGTTCGACACAATTTCAGGGAACAGGGTGATCATGTCCACCACCAGCACAGGCGATTTCAAACCAAGCAGAGGGTAGATTTGTTGGAGAATGATAATTACGCCGATACCGCTCATGAAGCCCGACAGCACAGGGTAGGGGATATAGCGCACATACTTACCGATTTTAGTGATACCAAACAAGATTTGGAACAAACCGCAGAACATACCTGCCAGCGACATGGTGAGCAGCACCTCGCTCATGTTGCCATTGCTGGCTGCCCATGCGCCGCTCACCACCGATGCGGTGATTACGGTCATTGGACCCGTAGGACCGC
>ERZ1026852.539-NODE-539-length-23207-cov-4.622797_pt1 | contig 23207 bp, 19 predicted proteins | sample MGYA00380156_ERZ1026852 | MGnify/ENA primary metagenome ERZ1026852 (study PRJEB33269, sample SAMEA4719792) | human gut metagenome | biome: human-associated habitat; feature: organic feature; material: feces | place: Cameroon | collected 2013-10 ...
ATATAGAATAGTACAATTAAATGTATAGCAATGTATACGACATTTTTAATTATTACCTCCGCAAGGCTTGTCACACGCCATAATCTCCTCTATATACTGTCTGTTGTTAGACAGTCGAGGTATCTTGTGCTGTCCGCCAAGCTTACCCTTCGAGCGCAACCAGTCGTCAAACTGTCCGGGGCGTGCCTCAACCACTTCGAGGTGCTGCAGGGTTATGTCGTGGAATCGCTTGGCCTCGTAGTCGGAGTTTATCTCCTGGAGGCGCTGGTCAAGAAGCTGGGCAAACTCGTCAATGCTTGCCGGCTTCTTGGCAAACTCTATAAGCCACTGATGTCGACACTTGGCGTTTTGGTCCATAAACACGGGGGCGGCTGTATACTCCTTGACCTCGGCTCCCGTCTTCTCGCAAGCGTATGCCAATCCCTTCTCGGCATTGTCCTGGATAAGCTCCTCGCCAAAGGCGTTGATGAAGTACTTGGTGCGGCCGGTGATGACAAACTTATACGGACGCTTCGACGTAAACTTGACGGTGTCGCCTATCATGTATCGCCACAATCCGCACGATGTGCTTATAAGCATGGCGTAGTTGCGGCCTATCTCCACTCCTTCGAGCGGCACGATGTTGGGGTTGGGCGAGTCGAACTCGTCCATTGGCAGAAACTCGTAGTAGACGCCATAGTCGAGCATCAGCAACATCGACTTGTCTGTTGGGTCGTTCTGTATGCCGAAGAATCCCTCCGACGCGTTGTACGTCTCCATATAGTGCATCTTCGGCGACTGTATAATATGCTCGTACTGAGGACGATAAGGCGTGAATGCAATGCCGCCATGGAAGAAGACCTCCAGGTTGGGCCATACCTCGTCGATGCGTTCCTTGCCCGAAATCTCAAGCACACGCACCAGCACGCTGAGCATCCACGAAGGCACACCCGACAGATTGGTTACGTTCTTGTTAAGACACTCGTGTGCAATGCGGTCGCGCTTCAGCTCGAAGTCGGACAGCAGAGCCGTCTGCTTCTTAGGCACACGTATAAGGTTGACAAGAGGGTTGATGTTCTCTATAAGGATAGCGCTAAGGTCGCCCACGAGCGAGTAGTCGAGATTGTAGTTGGGCGAGTGCGAGCCGCCAAGTATAAGACCCTTTCCGTCGAACATGCGGCTCTTAGGGTTGTTTTGCAGATACATAGCCACCACGTCGGTTCCTCCCTGGTAGTGTATGCGCTTAAGTCCCTCGTAAGATACGGGTATAAACTTGCTCTTGTCGTTGGTTGTGCCCGACGACTTGGCATACCATTTCACGGTGCCTGGCCATAGAATGTTGGCTTCGCCATGACGCATACGGTCGATGTCGGCCTTCAGCTCCTCGTAAGTGTTTACTGGCACGTTGCGTACAAAGTCGTCGTATGTGCGTGTAGAGCCGAAAAGGTGGCTGCGTCCGTACTCGGTGTTGGCTGCGCTGCGCAGCAAATGTTGCAGAACCTCATGTTGCAGAGACTCTGGTTCGGTGAAGTGGCGTTCCAGCTTATGCTGTCGGGGAATGAACGCATTGCGTATGATGCCTGTTAAGCTCATTGGTTACTCGTTAATTCTAATGAAATCTGTAAACTGCAAAATTACCCAAAACAAGCGAGAGTACTATTGTTTTTTAGTAATTTTAACCTATCATATATCTCCAACCTTACATCTATTGATATATTTATACAACATTACCCGAAAGATACATTAACGATTATTATACGTATAATGACCGTTAATGTATCTTTCGGGTAATGGACGTCAATGGTATGATGTCAATGATTTATTGTCAATGTATTAGCGTGTGGCATAGAAGTGAGCCCCACTTACAGCCATACGAGTCTCGAACAGACCGGCTGCGTCGGGAGTAACGCGTATGGTGCTGCCGTCGTTGAGATGGGCCTGGATGGTACCGTCTTCGTTGAAGCGGAACACCTCAGTCTGCTTGCCATCCTGAATCTGCGACCACGAGTTGGTCTTCTTGTCGTAAATAAAGCGGATGGTCTCGCCTTCCGGATTCTTTATCTCGTATCCGTCCTTCAATGTAGTAACGGCATAATAGCGGCCGTCCTGACCAAGAACGTCCTGTGTGGTGCCCACCTTCTGAGCCAAAGGATTGTTGCCAGTCCAGAACTCGATAGTGTTGAGCACAAGAGCGTCTACCGTGGTACAAACCACGTAGGCTGGAGATATAAGCAAGAAGATAATTTCGTTGAGGAATTTAGAGTTGGTTGCGCGCATGTTCCACTTTGCCACGCGGTTGAACAGTGAGAAAGAGCCAACACAAGATGTTGTCAGCAAGGCTGCCGCCATAAAGAGAACCGATACTTTAAGATGCTTGATTTTCATAAGTTCTTGGTTTTAGATGTTAGTATTGTTGTGCCATATTGTAGTAATACGGCTGTAAAGTTAATACAAATTGTTGGATATACAATGCACTTTGCATATTATTTGCTCTACCAATGACGGAATAGTTCAAAACCAAGGCGTACGGTGAACCCGTCCAGTCGCCAGTTGCGCTGTCCCAAGAACGCCGCCAACGAGAAGGCACGGCACGTAAACCCGTAGCCATACTCGATGTATGGATGCAGATGGCGCACGGTAAGGGCGTTGACATACAGGCGCTCCTTCTCCACCAGACGGCCGGCTATGGGCAGCCACGACAGCAAGAGCAAGGGCGACTCGTATGCCACATTGGCGCGTACATAATACTCGGAGGCATTGTACCAGCCGCTGTTGAGAAGCTCGAAGGAGCAAGCCCAGTCGTCGTTCCAGCCACCAGGAATATTCTCCTCACGAAAGTTGGTATAGTCGAGAAAGTAGCTGTCCTTGCCCTTATGGGTGTAGAAGCCCGTTCCGGCTCGCATCTGAAGGCTGCTGAGGGCGGACAACTTGTGCTTGTACTGGCCGTCTATCTCCACTCGCTCGTAGGCAAGATTTGAGCCAAGAAAGCCACGTATGCTGCGCTCGTAGTCGGCAGTGAAGATAGGCCCGTAATATCCCATGGGTCTATATACCAGCTCGAAGATAGGCGCCACTGACATATACTTAGCCGGACGACCCGCCATGTCAAAGGCACTGCGGTCGATTGCTGTGCGCTTGTGGGCAAGTATACCTGCCTCCAAACCCCATTGGGGCGTAGGGTCGTAGTGGGCGGAGAGGCGAAACATGTGGTCGCGGAAGTACTTAAGGTTAAGCTTGTCCCAGTCGATGCTGTCGCCACGTTCGTGCTTGATGGCATCCACCACCTCCGAATTGGTTATATGCCGTCCACTCGCCCATTCGGTGCGTATGTAGGCATCGTGTTTGCGGTTGATGTAGAAGGTAAAGGGAAAGTCAAAGTAGAACTGCTTCTGCTTAAAGGCATAACCCAACTTGAAGCGCGTCTCCAACATCTGGTTGTTGCTGAAGTAGTAGTTGCCGCGAACATCAAGACGATAGGTAAGGCCGCGCTGCGAACTGTAACTGAAGTAGAGCGGATTGAGCAGCGGACTTACACGGAAGTGTCCCTGGTCTCTTGAACCAAATTTCTGGTTGGTGCGCTGAACCATATTGCGTGCCAAGGCATACCACATACGGCTTCCAAGGATACCCTTGCGGTTCTTGATGGATGCCGAATCGGCAGCGCCTCGGTTTCGGCGAGCGTAATAGCGGTCGAAGACATACTGCTCGTGGCTCGTCAGAGGCAACGGACGGACGCGGTTTATAAGTGCCGTGTCGCGTCGGTTGGTTATGGTGTCGGATATAATCTTGGGCAAACCATACACACCAGTGTACTCGGCGGTGATGTCGTTGCCCATAAAAAGGAATCGGGAGTTGAGAGTACAGTCGCGTGGAAAAAGCGACATCCTGCCCTCCTCGCCCATCGTTACGGCAAGGTGGAAGCGCACCATATCGTATTCGCCGTCGAAAGCGGTGTCTATCACACGTCCCGTCTTGGTCTCCACACGTGCCCAACCACGCACCAGCATGGTGTTGTTGAGCCTCGGACGGAAGCTAATAAGAGCCACACCAGGCGAGAACACCGTTATGCGATAGCGGTAGAAGCGGCGGTTGCGGTAGTGGAAAGGCGACACAATGCGGCCGTCTATCAGCATCTCGTCATAGATAAATGGCGTTAGAAACTTAAGCACCGTAGGCATTGTGCGCATCTCGTAGGGTATGGTGGAGCGCTCAAGAAGACGTGTAGCGCTGAAGTTGTCGGGATTAGCGTTGTCCACCCGGCTATACGTCTCGCCCACGTGCTCTCGGTCGCCACCATTGGCTACGGCAAACATGGTAGGTATAACAAGCAAAATGCCGTTGCGCTTGTTGGTGCGTATGTCGTACTTAACGTAGGCATAGGTCTTCATACGGCCCACACCGGTGGTGTCTACCGAAGCGGCATAGTCGAACACACGCTTCATCGTCTGAAGCGTGTATCGTCGGCTCGCCCCGAAGGCAGGTGTTGCAGCGCACAGAGCCACAACCATAACGCAAGCCAAAACAAGTGTGTTATATAGCCGTTGTCCCAATATCTTGCAGTGTTTTGTAAGTTGCAAAAATACAGAAAATAAACGTTTCCTCATATTTTTAATCTAAAAATTTGGCGTTTTCCTCAAAAAACACTATCTTTGCACCCGCAAACTTATCCCATAAGGGCATAAGTCGGACTTGTAGCTCAGTTGGTTAGAGCAACAGACTCATAATCTGGAGGTCCCTGGTTCAAGCCCAGGCTGGTCCACATTGTAAATCAAGGAGTTACGCAAATCGCGTAACTCTTTTTTTATGTCTGCGTAAACAGTGCGTAAACAAACTATTTCAGTCTCCCCTTTTCTGTCATAGATAGTCGCTGAGATTCTGCGACATTCAAAAGCCCTTGCTGTAGTTATTATTTGACCTGCATGACAAAGAGTCAAGCAATAAAAATGGCTTGTCTGAGTCAAAATGTGATGTATTAGAACGATTTAGACTTTTAACATTTAGACAAATGTATTCCATCTAAAGAATCTGACTCCATAATCACAATGTCTTGATTTTCTCTTGTGCGACAATGATAGCATCGTTGCACAGATCGCGTTCCTGTTCATCCTCAACAGCATCAATGAATTTGTCTGCCAGCCATAAGGTCAGCATTTCCTTTTCATCCTGTTGAAGATATTTCGCAAGTTTGATGACCTGCTCACGCTTTGCACGTCTGTCACCACGTTCAATCTTACTGAACATTGGGGTGTCAATCTCTAGGAATGCAGCCAACTGGCGTTGTAGCAAACCTTGCTCTTCTCTGAGCTCTTTGATCTTATCTCCGAATAACATGTTTATATCTATTTTTAGTTCTTCAGCAAGTTACCAGCAAGTTACCGGCAAGTTAAATAAAATTATCTATCTGCTTTAACATCAATGAATTAACAATGTTGCAATCTTTATTGTTGGTGTTTCGGCAAGTTACCAGCAAGTTAAATCTATGCCCAAATTGGGATATACTTCATATACCGAGGAGCTGTATTTGGGTCAAGTACTTTTATTAAGTTCTTTCCAATCGCTTCCTTGATTAATCTAGAAGAACTGCTGGATGATGTTTCAGGAATGCCAAACCTGTCTCTCAGCGACTTGTTTGTCAAAGCATCCCCTTGTATATACATTAGACAAGCATGTAGATAGCATGACCAAAGTTTGTCTTCCATCGGAATGTAACTAAACTCTATTTCAGAGAAAAGAGTAACCTTGGTGCTATCTTGGAAGACTTCTATTCGAGGAGCTGGGAGATATTGAGCTTCACATGCCAGCACCAGTCTGTCCCAACCACGGCCTAACTCCTCACACATCTTCAACCGACGCATGAGAGATGCTAGTTTCTCGTTTCGAGACTTCGGAGGGTTATCAATGATACGAGGTACATCTACCAATGGAGTACCAGGATTCGTCACCTCAATACGATTGTCGAATATCTCAACTACAGGAGCAGCCCCTGTTATGTACAGGTCTTGATGAATAAGACTATTTGCAATGGCTTCTCTTACCGATGGCAGTGGGAACTTGCTTGTTGTGGATAACTGAACAGCATTTACATCCTCGTTGCTTGGCAACAGGGCATTCACATAACGCACGATATTCTCGAAGCAAACAGCATAGCCCTGTACAAATTTCTGAATCAGCAAGCGGTTGATTCCCTTATACTGAACCACGCGCATAGCCTTACGTCCTAATCTTGCAAATTCGTTCAAGTCCTTTGCAAATAGCAGAGCACCTAAGTTTGTTATCGAATAAAGGCCATTGTCCTGCTTCTGGATAATTTCGTCCTCGTTCAAATAATGCACAACAGCCTCCTTCTCTGCTGGCTGTGGTATTTTCAATAAGGTAAAGTATGCATCCACTTGGAGTAATCTGATAATATCCTCATACCTTTGGTCTGTCTTTACACAAACGTCTTCAAACTGGGCATGACGTAGTTTATCCCATAACTGAGCACGAAATACAGGAAACTCGTGCAACTTCTTGGTGTAGCTACCACTACGAATATAGTCTATCTTCTGAAATGAAACGGGTTCATTGAGGGCCTTGTGGATTCTGATCAACTCTACGTGCTTGCCATCTATGTCCGCACCATAGAACTCAAAATCCGCATTCTTAGAAAGAAGGTAACGAAGCCTGTTCTCCAACTCCTGTTCACCTTTCTTTTCAAGTTGAAGACGCACTTTAGTACCAATAATCTCATGTAAACCATCATCCACGCCCCAAATCATATAAGCATAATCACGATCGTTCAAGGTGGCACTATTTGCAAGAGCGCTAATGTCCTCACCAACCATTGTTGGCTCACAATTGTTATGCTTAAACTCAACCCAGCCAACTTCCTTTGGAAGTTGGCAGAGTTCTTTTACCAGTATGTCGATATTTCCAATCATATGAACGTATAATTATAAATAATCTCACCCCCCAACATTTAATCTGCATTATGCAAGGACTCTAATTCTCTTTGTTTCTCTTCAATAGACGCATCGTCAGGAAAAACCTTTATAAATATTGAATAGTATAAGATCTTTTTTCCTCTAGTTGTCATTGGAAACTGATTTGTGTCATGTAATTGCAAGTCTGCAAACTTGTTTACATATTTGTCAAATGCATTTTTTCCAAATTTTATGTTAGTATCTGTAGATAATATATCTTTAAGTATTTTCATTAGTGCCTCAAAGCCTACAGTTGACTGTAAAACATTTGTTGGCTTAGATTTCGTATCATACTTCCAAAGTGATGAAAAATAGTGTTGTATTGATGAAAAATAGTAAAACAAACAGTCTGATATTGAAGAATCATCGTCGGTGGCATAGAACTCTCTAAAAGGAAGCTTCTTTGTGCCACTGTATCCTTTGAGCTCCTTACGCTTCCTAAAACGATCGTTTTCGGCCTCTTTCGATGATACAGAGATAAAGGACACTATTCTCTTTATCATTGTAGATTGAGAGAGTGGTGGAATAAAAGTTCCATCATAATCATTTCCATATAATTTTATTCTATTATAAAAAGGTGATTTGGGATGCCCATTCAAAGCGAGACAGACTTCCAATGCAGTTTTGTATGGACTGTCGTTTTCTGTTAGTCCAAACAAACTGTATACCAGATCTTGAGACACTCGTTTTTGGGTTCTGTTAATTGTTGAAAAAATCATCGCCTGATACTCAAGGCTTTTATCCATGAAGCATGATATTACAATATCCATATTTAATAGGCGATTGAGCTTTTCTTTATAACTTATACCATCAGTTCCAACATAATCTGGGTTCTTGCTTAATCGTTCCAATGCCAATTCAATACCACGGATTCTATGTTGTCCATCAATAATTGTAACATAGATGTCATAGGAATCCTCTCCACATTTCGCTTTACTAATACCTTCTATGACTTCTTTTTTAAATGAAATGGTAACAGTATTATTATCGAAAAACTGACTTTCAATAGCAGACAATGGAATCCCTAATACGATATTTGTTGGAAACGTTGCTGTTTCATCGTTGATTAGAAAATCTGCTATTTGATTGGCTCTGGAAGTCTCAACATGACGTTGAATAGTTTCACTGTATACAGGTTTGCCATTATCATCAAAGTCAACGACAAGTCTTTCTGTAAACATTGTATATTTAAGGAGATCTTGTATCTTGGCTGTTCCAATTATAAAATCTTGCCCATTTTGGTATACAGGAAATCCTTTTATTTCTATTTTGTGATTACTCATGAGTTCTATTTTTAATTATTCCAACTTTTACCATGTTTATTTCTAGAATTAGCTTCTATGTCTTCTCCAAATGTTTTGTCATTTAGACATCTGTTATCATATTGTGATATAACCCAGACTATCCATGAAATCACTATACATATAAATGCAGGCCAACTTATCTTATAATAATACGAAATAAAAGTAAGCAATATAGGCAACACAATACATACAATTGGAGATACCTGTGCTAAACTACTTTTGTTTTTTGTATCATTAAAAGAAAGAAGAATTGGTACAATGGTAGGAATTGCAAGAGCCAAAGAGTATGTAATCACATTTTCGGTTATAGACCATATGTCTCCTTTATTATTAATAAATTGGAATAAAGACGCAAACACACCTAGTCCTCCAATGAATACAGTGTAAAAAAGGAAATGAATGGTAAAACTTGTGCACCATGGTTTTTTAAACCTTTCCCAAAGTTCTCCGAAGATAGAATCACTAATATAATTTATAATATGCATAAGTGTCTTTTTAAAGGTCCTGAAGTATGTCTACAAATACAGTTGGAGAAGAAAATGAAATACGCTCCTCTTGCCATTTTTTATACAGATAGTCAAAACCAGCATTTGCATAACCTTCAATTTCATTTTCGAGAGCACGCAGGAATTTTGCTATGGTTTCATCATCTGCATTTTCCAAATCAATCCACTCATAGCCGAAGCTGCCAGAACGATTAAGCATCATCATAATGATGTAGTCACGAATTTGAGTTGGCTTCCACTTGTACATTACGGCAAACTCGGTTGTTGCCTCCTGCGCTTCAAAATACTTTGGCCTGCCAAGGCGAACGCCTATGATACAGGCATACATAAATGTTTGGTAGAAAGCACCGAACTGTGCAATATTACCAGTACCAGTCTTCTCGCCTTTATTTGAGATGGCTTCTATCATTGCACGATACTTGTCGCTGTAGTGAGGACGTAGATCAAGTATCTTTTCTTCTAATTTTGAGCTATTCATAATCGTTTGTCTTATTCAGAATAACATTTTTTCTTTGTAACGAGGTTTGAAGAATCAGCTTTCTCTTCAACATAATTCACGTAGAATGTACCATCAAGTTCATTACGCTGCATGCGTTTTGCAATCTCAAGGCCTCCCGGAAGGATGAGCTGTTCAGAATCAGGATCATACAAATCCTTAATCATAATGATGCTCTGGCGGAATACCTTTGGAGCGATGTCAAGGAAGTTGTTGATGAACTTGATGCCGAACTCCGAGAATGGCGCATCAGAAATGAATGGATAGTCAAAACTCTGATTATTTTCCTTTGAGGAAATAATTGACATCACAATAGCCAATTGTTTCATGCGTTGGAAACCTGTACCATTACCAAAGAGTTCTTCGCCTTTGTCATCTACAACCTTAACGCGAACAGTACCACCATCTTCACGTTCGAAATGCAAATTTCCACCAAGTGTCTGATTTCCTGCTGTCAAATCACGATACATTTTGTTTGCAACCGTCTGAAGGTTGTTGACAATGTTGGTAAAGATGCGTTCCTTGGTATCGGCAAACATTTGGGCGATGCATTGCATGTCGTTATACAGCTTTTCTGCTTTCCTGACAGGTGAACTATTCTGCCTTTTATATAGTTCCTTCCGAACCTTTTCTAATTTGTCTGACCAAAGATTTATTTTTCCAATATATTTCTGAATCTCCTCGTTCTTGTCAGAAATCGTCTTCTTTGCTTGGTTATATCCAGAAAGTGTCTTACGGTCTTCTTCAGGAGTCGTATTACCTGCTCCGACCAATGCCATCTCACTTTCTTTATGTTCAACGACATTCTCCTGTGCAGCAATTTGATCATCCAGATCGAAGATGCTATTCATGTAAGCCTGATAATCTTCTGCAATTTTAGGAATGGTAGTTTCGTAAAGTCCTGTCGTTTTCTGTATCTTACCATAGTATTGCATGAAAGAATCAGAGGCATGCATAGCCTTACGTGGACGCTCCATAATCTTTTTTATGTGAAGCCAAGGCTCAGAATCTCTTGGTGCCTCGCGGTCACAAACTTCGCAATGACAGCGTTCGAGCATTCTTTTGAGCGATGGTGTATCAGGAGACCCCTCAGGTAAGAGTATGTCAGGATTCTCCATGATTTTCTTTTGAGCAAGTGCTTGACTCAACGCAATACGGAAGTCATCAAAATCACTTGTTTCGCCATCTAATCCAATAAGTAGCCAAGGACAATTCTCATCAAATAAATGGCTTGTTATTGATTTTTCCAGATCTTCCTTTTTCTTTTGAAGATTCTGTAATTTCTTTTGCTCTGATTCATACTCATAACGAAGCTGTTCACGCTTTTTGCTTGAATAGAACTCTGCTTCAAACCGCTGCTCTTCTTCCTTGGCGCGAACAAGCTCCTGACGTGCCAGAGCAATCTTTGCTTTCGCGTCCTCAATCCACTTTTCGTGATTGTCACGATCTTGCTGGAGTGATGTAATGGCTTCATCAGCAGAGTTGTTTCTCTTCTCCTCTGCTCTGTATTCTTTCTTTGCTTCACCAACTAGATCATTTGCCTTGTCACACATCTGAATAAGGTTGTTCATGTCAGCAAGTGCATTAATCGTGTTTTCCAAACCTGTGAGGGTTGAAAGATCAACAAGGCGCTCCATCGACTCTCCTTGAAGTAAAGAGTATTTTTCCATATCATAAGGAATTAGCTTTCGAATAATCTCTGCTTTCTCATCCTTATCCATTATGAAGTTATCCTCATTGTTAATGGTGTGCTGAACATCAGTATTGGCATTGTACAACCAGTCATTCTCTTTTGTACAATGAACAGATTTTGTCACAATGTAGCGTTCTCCATTGTTCTCATAAACAATTCGTACACCCATTGTGAAATCATCACTTTCACGACGAGCCTTACCCGACATCATCTTGAAATACGACTCGTTGACAGGATAAATTTTCTTGTCGTCAGAATCATACACCTCATCACGCAATATCCACAGGAAGCCATTGTAAAACTTTGACTTACCCATATTGTTGTCGGCATTAATGATGTTTATACCCTCGGTGAAGGTATAAGTGTTGTCTTCGTAACTTCCATAATAATTATAGAAGTTGCAGAAACAAATTGATCTAATTATTGTACCCATAGTATGCCAAGAGTTTAGTCAGATACTTTTTTCATTATGCCCTGGAATGTAGCAGGAATGGTGCGACGATTAGCCACACAGTTAATTACATCCTTGATGATTTCAATAGGAGTATGGTTGGAAACGCCAGTATAAGAAGCAGACGATGCCTCCTCCTTAGTTATGCCGAAATGTGTCTGAAGCTCTTCGGACTTCATTACTTCTTTGAAGATTTCTTGTGGTTCCATATCTTGTTGTTTTATTATTCATCTTCGTTTAATACCATGCCATTGAGGTCAATATCGTAGAAACTGATTACTTCGTCGAGCGTGTCAAGAGCACCAGTATAGTAATTACTTGCAAGAGAGCCAAAATTAGCAACTCTTCTCATTTCATTCTCGACCAAATGTTTTTCCATTGTCCAGAAACGTCGCTCATAATAAGGAGAAGAAAAATCTGGCACAACGATAATATCGTAAATCCAGGCAAATCGCTTGTCGTCATGCTTGCGCAACAATCGACCTCTTCGTTGGATAAACTGTCGAGGATTACCGGTGCTTGATGTGAATATGCCATACTCTGCACGTGGCACATCAACGCCCTCGTCCAAACAGTTCTTAGCAAAAAGCACGTTAAGCTGTCCATTTGCAAAGGCTTCAAGTTTATGTTTACGCATTGCTTTTGAGTCAACACCTGTGTAAGAATTGCATGTGGTATTCGGAAATGTATCCTTCAGAATACCTTGCATCTGTTTCAGAATGTATTCGTCAATCGCTTCGTCATCGGCTTCGTCAGAACGTGTACGTTTACCTGCTGCCGAATAAACAAAGCAATATTTCAGTTTGTCTTCGCCAATTTCCTGTATGATTTGACGGAAGACATCCATCTTGTTGCGTGCTTTATGTAGGATGTTCTTTCTTACGAGTAGGAGTTTCCTTGCGCGTTCTAGGTCAGAGAATCCTCCCTTTGAACCATTGTAAAGTTGGACAATCTGTCTTGTGATTCTTGCATACTCTTCCATTTCCGATTCCTCTAGGTTTGCCAGATATGGGAAATAATGATAAGGCATCAGTCGTTCTTCACGAATGGCCCTGCGCATAGAAAAGCTGTACGTGTATGGATGTGTATCGTTGAAGAAACTTTCTATTTCGCGTGTTCCTTCCTCATCATAGATTCGATTAGGTGTGGCAGACAGGGCAATTCGTCTTTTTATTGTGAGACGATGAAACGCCTGTCTTACGGATGCAGAACCAATGTTGTGCGCCTCATCGGCTATAAGTAAAGCTCCTTCTGAGAGTTTTGACAAAAGTACCTGAAAGTCTTGCATCACAAAAGATTGGTAGGTGGAGATGATTACATAATTCACATTACGTCCATACCTCATCTTTGTGACCACTTGCATTACATCCTGCTTCCAACGATGGTTTTCTGAGGATACCTTGATGACATTACGATAGTTGAAGTTGGCAACCTCGTTGCCCCATTGCTCAACTAGAGCAAGTGAAGGTACAAGTATCAACAAATGGTAGAAGCCATCATCCTTATACTCTTCAAGAGCGCAATTAAGTGATGTGATAGTTTTACCTGTACCAGTTGCCATAGCAAATACTCCTTGTTTGCCACGTTTTACCCATGCCTTATAAGCATCAATCTGATATTGACGTGGACCATCCTTGAACTTATTTGGAAAATATGGCTCATCAAAAGCTAATTTTACTTCCTCTTTTGCAATTTCTTCCATCACTTCATTCTCCAAGCGAATCAACTCATCAACATTCTCAATCGGATATTTTTCGACAATTTTACGACAAAACTCATCAGTAGAGTAAACCAATACATCTTGGTTCTGCCCATTCCAAATGCTATCGAAATCATCTTGGTAACACTTTATACGTTTTGTTGCTTGTTCATTATGCCAAGAACAGACGCAGTCAATTGCTTCTATGTTCCGAGTGAGACCTGCTGCTGTAAGGTTCATTGAACCATTAAAAGCTACCTTGTTATCGTAGGAGTCGGTAAAGATGCCAAACTTTTCATGAGCAATACCACTTTCCTTAAGTAACACTATCTTTATCTCTATGCGATTATTAGCAATAAGATAAGAGAGACATTGAAAAAAGAGCTTATCACGATGCGAAAAAATCTGCAAAAGTTTATCGTATGAATTAAGCATGTAGTCTTCAAAACCTACATAATCTCCATCTTTCAGAAGATTGTAATCTTCTTCCGTGATATTCGGATTGATGTACATACGCATTCTGCCGCCATTTTTTACAAAGTGGGCAAAACCACATGCAAGCACATTAAAACAAGCACTACTGAAATATCCTAAGCCAAGGTCAAGGGTTGAACTGTTGGACAGCACCTTGGTGAAGAACTCTGTAGGTTTGTGTTCTCGTTTGGTAGAATAACGCAATTCGAAATCCTGAGTGCGAAGATCTGTCTGCACAGCACCGTAAACAATAGAACTGTCCTCACACACCTTATTGGCATTCTGGTCATAGAAGTATCCGTCTTCACCCTTTTTGCGCCCTTTAAGATACTGACCTTTTACACGCTTCATGTCACCATCGTACGGAATACTGCATAATCCCCATGTCTCATTATCAAAGTGGATGAAAACTTCTTTGTCCTGGCACAATGAAGATTGAAGATTTCTTCTCGTTGTCGGTTTCTTGTTGTGCAAATTCACATAAGCAAGGATGTCTAGCAGTTTCTGCGGCTCTTCAGGATGGACTTCGAGGAAATCCTTCACCAATCCACGAATAGTTTGTACTGGTTGCTTATGTGGCTCCTCTTTCTTGGATTTCGGAATGAAGATGTTATCGTCAGGATCAGAACACAATTCGTACTGGTCATAGACCTCCACTTCAAGTACACTTGCAATCTTTGAACTCAAAGTGAGGTCATAATCCTTCCAAAGGTCAGGACGTGATTCAATCCAACTCTCCAGTTTTATACACTCGTCGCCCTTGGCGGATGCTAACATCTGCCTAAACACTTCGTGAAACTTGTCAAAGTCAAATACGTCAGCGTAATCCATTCTGAGGGTGAGGTCTATCATAATTATAGTTCTTCTAGTCCTTCGTGTATGTGGTCAAACAGGTAGTCAAAACCTACGAGGTTGGGATTGTCTTTTACGTCTGCGGCTATACGCTCCAAACCATCATCAAGGTGCATCTTGAAGTAGCGAGGAAGGTCTTTGTCCGTGTCCTTGATGCCGTAGTGAGCACACATCATGGCAACGTACAATGGAAAGAGATTACCGAAGAGCACGCTCTTGCTGTACTCCTTACCTCCTGCATCTTTTATCTCGGTTGGTTGGAACTTAATACCACTTTTCAGCGAGTATGCAATGGCAATACGTGCAATCACATTCTCTGCACCCAAAGCAAACTTTCGAGTGAGTTGTGTTACAAGTTCCTTGTTCTTGGCGCTTGTCTTTATCTGTGCTATTGCTATCATACTCGTTTAGTAGTTATAATCGTCAAACAAATGCTCTGCCTTTGCTGCTTTGAATTCAGAGCGTGTCGTATCATTCGTAATGAGTGTGGTACTACCCACAAATGGAAGCATCATGTCCATTTCTGACTTTGTCAACTCCTTATGCAGAAGCGGAAAGAGGACAACCTGCTCCGATATTGACGGGTAAAACTCCGTAATAATTTTAGAACTGTGGCTCTTGTCGAATTTCTGCAAAGGTGAGTCGATGAATACGGGGAACTTGATGCTACTTTCATCTACAAGGGATTTTAGCAGAGAGGTGGCATAAAGTTGTTTCTCGCCTTTTGAGAGCTTGTCCTTGTCTATTTCATCGCCTTCTGGAGTAAACAGCAGAATATCCATAGCATCAGCATCAATTGTAACCTCGACTCGCCCGATGAAATCTTCCTTGTGCATGAGCGAATTTAGGGAAGTCTTGATTCTGCGTTCCAAAGATGACTTTTTGTTTTGCTTCAAAGACGTAAGAAATGTGTCAAGTTCACCTATAAGCTGGCTGGCGAGAACGTCCTTCTTTTCGTCTGCATCATCCACACTAACACGCTTGCTCAAATCCTTTATCTGCTTTTCAAGTGTGGCGAGTTTCAGATTTGATTCGCCAGTCTTTTCATGCAGCTTACGGATGGCATCATCAGTTTCCTGAATTGATTTTTCCGTATCGTTCTTCTTCAAGCGCAGTTGCTTGATGACCTCGTCACTTTCCTTGCTGTGGATGTTTGAGAGGCGGCGAGAATTGCGCTCCAGCATTACCTTGTTCTTGCGGTAATTCTCTGCCAGCGTTTCAAACTCTATTCGGTAAGTCGTTGTTATGCTGTTATAGACTGCTTCAATTTCTGCAAAATCATCATCGCTGAGAATCATCTGTGGTTCGCGGTCAGATTTCTCACCACGATATTTTGCCACAATAGCGTCAAGCTTCTTGGTGGCATCGTCCTTACTCTTCTTCTCGATAGGCAAGGATGCAAGCATGGCAAGAAGCTCCTTGCTGAGCGAATCAAGCACATGGTTCTGGGCAATCGAAACGTTGTTACTGCTGATGGTATCGTGATCTGCTTTGGCAAGTTCGTATGCCTGAGCAAACACGTTTCCGGCAATGGCGAATGGTGCGTAGTCTATGAACTGCTTGAGCTTGCCCTTCATTTCCACGTCGTTCTTCTTGCAGTTTTCAATGATGACCTTTACACGATTCATTTCCCCTGACTTCACACTACTACCTTCGCGTGAGAGCTCTGCCTGTAGCGAAGTGTCTTCCTGGCGAAGCGTAGTAAGCTTTTCGTTAAATATTTGAATCTGCTCGTCAATCTCTGTAGCCTCCTTGTCGGCATCCTCCTTCTGTGCAAGGAGTTTTTCAAGTTCGTGACGCAATCCGATGTCGCGTGACTTCTTGCGATAGCGAAGGCGAAGACTTTCAAGGTTTGACTTCAAATCCTCGTATTTGCTGATGCCGAGAACTTCCTCGTATGCACGACTCAATCTACGGCGGTCGGCAATGGTTCCTGTCTCTGCAAGTTCAACAACTTCTTCAGAGTCGAAGAAGAATAGGCGTGCAATGTCCTTGTTCAGGATAAAGTCGTTGATGAAAACGTCAGGTCCTATTTCCTCGGTCAGCTCATTGCGCACTCCATCAATCATTATTTCCACCTGTTCCTTCTGGAGGATAGAATCATAGCTACGAATTACGTCAATCACACGGCAAGGAATGGCAGGAATGGCAAGCTCCGAAAAACGTATGGTCACGCTGTAAACCGAATCCTTCTTGATCTCTTCAAATTCATTAGTGTAACCATGTTTCTTGATGAAAGCTGTAATCTCTGGAGTAAGACTTGCCTGATAACGCTTGGCGGCGTTAATGTTCAGATTACTCTGAAGAAGTGCGTTGTAGTTGACATTGGCATCCTGTCCTGATGCTGGTACGTCACCCACAAAGCGGCCATAGAGACACCAGAGCAGCGAGTGCAAGAATGTGGTCTTACCAAAGCCGTTCTCGCCACATACGAGGTGTACGTTCTTCTCCTCGTTGATAGCAAACTTTATGGTATTCACGCCTTCGTAGAGGCGGTAGTTGTTTAATGTGATGCTCTGTATAATCATGCCTTTGCCTCCTTCTCTTTGATGAATGAATCCAAACGTTCCTCAATGTCATTCTGCAAACCAAACTTGCGCATCAGCAACACCTTGCTCTTCTGTAGGGCAAGGAGTTCTTGGATGAGTTGGAAATGCTGAGGGTCGGTGCATGATTTCTCCAGAATGAGACGCTCTTGCAAACCAATTTCAAAATTAGGTATGGTGTAGCCGTAAACTTCATTATAAATATCATTGACGGTAGTGGAGAAGTTGCCATCACGATACCAAATGACCTGAATGGCAATGAGTTCTTGATTCGTAATAAGGTTGACGCTAGAATGTCCTTCCTGTACAGTCTTCTGTGTTTGTAACAACTCGTGGAGCATTTGAATGCGATACTCCATAGTATAGTTGCCAAGATTGTGCCCCGTTTCATCAACTGCACGCTGTCCATTTCTACGAGTCTCACAACGAAGTTCTGAGACATTACGATTCTCTACCAAACGGTTTCGGAATTCAAGAAGTGGTTTCATCCAGTCGACACCATTCTTGATAAGCGAAGACATTGACTTATCTTCTTTTACCACTGTGCAAATCCAGCAGCCAAAGCGGCTTTGCCCACAACTGCGGTGGCTATCATCTGTCACAACTGTTGGACATTCGTAGTCATCTGCTGAAGCATCTAAGTAGATGTTAAAGAGTATCTTATTGTCAAATCCCCATGGTGAAGGGATGGAATTAATAATCCACCAAACCTCTTCCAGCATCAGCTCTTTAATAGGAGCATATGTGAAAGTGTTTGGATTGAGGGGATGTTTTGAAAGTCGATGTCCCTTGATTTCATGTCGGCGAATACTGCGTTCACGTTGCTGGCTCTCAGTCAAGCGAGTGCCTACAAGCACAATCGCCTCACCATCAGCCACTACCTGGTCTGTGATAAATTTAGAAGTTGGCTTTATTTTCATTTTTTCTGTGCAGAAACGGAATGAATTGTTAGGTACAGGATATCCTTTTCCAATAACGCAACACCAAAAAGTATCTTCTAGTTGTGGCGTAGTTGTCACCACTTGTATAGGCATCATCTGTTCACGTGCGGCATCGCCAATCTTCAGAAGCACGGTAGAAACATACTCTTCGATGACGGGATTTTCCACCATTGTATCATTACAAACAACATACACACGTCTGCGCAAAGGCTTCCTATCTTCTCTTAACTCTTGCATGGCTATCCAAGTAAGCATCAGAAGAACAGTGGAGTCTTTGCCTCCAGAAAAACCAATAATCCATGGACGGCAGTTGATGTCTGCTTCCATGTACTGGTCCTTTAGTTCATCTATAATAGCACGAACTCTCTTTGATTTTATCTCTGACTTCATGCTTTTTTTGAGTAATTATATTGATTCATGATTATACTATTACTTGTACTTTGGCTCTGGATATTTCTCTTTCCAACCCTTGCCGTAGATTTTATTTATGTAATTGTATGAACCTTCATATAAAAGGTCAAAAACATCATCGTCAGAAATGCCATTTGTTTCAATGAGTCCATTAAGTCCCCATTCACCACAGCCTTCTGGGAAGATTTCTTCATCAGGTTCAAACCAAATATCTAACTCATTGTTGTAGAAAGAGTGGCTTGCTTGGTCACTGATATCAATGCATTTGGGGTTAATATTGCCCTAAATCATATCTTCTCCCCAAGATTCTGTATCTTCTTCCATGCTTTCTGCTTGTGACGAAGCCATGTCATAACCTGCTTCAATCAAAGCTTTACGCAATGATTCAGTCTTCTGCTCTTGTGTGAACACTTTTGTATCATCCATCTTTATCTGTTTTCTATTTTACACCAGAGTTTGGCAATGTGGCACCTAACATCTGATAATAGATTTCCAATTATACGAATTTTCTTATTCTGAATTGTCAAATTTTGTATACAAAGATAATAATAAATAATGTAAAAGCTGCAATGTTATGTGAAAAACTATAGTATTTTTTGCTGAATTAACAATAAAAGGAAACTATAGGTGACATTTTTCCTATAGTTGCGCTTTTGAATAGAGACTTTCCGTTTCACTCCCTATAAGATTCAATCAATACTTCAACCACTGAAGGGCCATTTGCAATAGACACCAGAGCGAATATAGTGAGGTGGCATACGAGATGCCTGTCCACCACCAGACTACCTTGGGTGACAGGAACACTCCTTGACAAGACTCTATGAAAGACATGATATCTTCGTTTTTATACAAGACCGAACATCGTGTCTAATGCAGACAGACTTCCAGAGCAGATGTTGTCCATCTTGTTCTTAAATTCCGAATAAACATCTTCATGCTTTGCTTTCCAAGAACAGATGCTTAGTGATGCCCTTTCTCGCAATTTGGGGTAATTACTCACATTGTCAAATACATCAAATATACTCTTCATACATTATATATTATAAATAGGTATTACATAGCTTTTGCGAGAAGTTGTGTGAGTTCTTCGTTTGATAACTTTGAGAGCTTTGACATCAGCTCATCCCGCTCGGCAGATTTCGCGTCGAAAACAAGCAGTTTGGAGTTGTACTCCATCTGCATTTCAATTGGGTACGTGTCCAGATAGACATTGGTCATGTCGTTTGAATTGCCGGAGTGTCCCATGCTTTCATCAATATAGGTTTTCTCCACACCAGCATTACGAAGGTTTGTGGCAAACGAATGGCGACACCAGGTTCCTGACTGTTTTATTGCCTTGTCCCATCCAAGAACGTCGTGGCATATCTTGGTCACACGGTCCTTGATGTTAGAGTTTTCCTGTGCCGTCAGTTTCCGTCTCTCCTTTTCGCATGTCTCCCCGTTGAATATCTGAGGGAACACGTAACTTCCAAGAGCGGGAGGAGCTGCGATGTCATCGAGTATAACTTGCAGCGGCTCAATGATAGGTATAACGACCTCGAAATTATTGGAACTCCTGTCTGCAGTCTTCTTGCGATTGAAGAGAAATGCCCTTCTACCAGTCTGGAAATAATAGTCATTATATTGCAAACGTGCAGCATCAGCAAGATTAAACCCGTTGCAGAGATACTGGGCCAGGAACAATCCAAGAGAATAATGCGCTTTTTCTGCATAACCCTTCTTCCATGTTTCGGGATAGTTCTTGTTGATAAATACATGGTATAGTTCTGTAAACTGTTCTCGTTTCAGATAGACGTTCTTCTTCACCTTGCCTCGTGGAATACTGACAAGGTTTTTCTCTTTCTTATTAGAGAATGGGTAGGTTACATCCAATAAATATCCCTGACTGCGACAGAGATTCCAGATGGTGCGGCAGGAACGAAGGTAAAGACCAACAGTGGCATCGGATATTTGTCCTTCAATGTTGCCTTCTTTACCTTTAACGCCATTGGACATACAATCCTTCCATTTCTGTATTTCAGCCACACTGGTATTAAAACCCTTGATGGCATCCTTCCCTAAGAACTTCTGGAAGGATTTTAATGCACTAATGTAGCTGTCACTTGTAGAATATCGCTTACCGTTATCGTCGTTCTGAAGATAGTAGATGTATTCTTGCCAAATTCCGATAAAAGACTTGTCCTCTTTAGCAACCTCAACGTTGGCATTGCCTGTGGTGACAGCCACACGTACCATTTCATAAGTGAACGGATTGCCCTTGTTGAGATTAACGAGCATTTCCTTGTATTTCGGAACGATATCCTCATGCCACATCTTCTGCTCCTTATAGTTTTCCGAAGAACTATTGGTAGCAGTACTGATGTCAGAGAATCGTTTCTCGGAATAGGAGCCTCCGACTTGATGATAGAAGAACTTGCGGTCAATCGTGAATCGGATGGCAAGAGGGTACTCACTCACATTTCGATTGGTGCGAGTGTCAAGAACTAAAGAAGCGTTGCAATTACGCTCCTTAATGATGGGTAGAGATTTCGTAAGTTTCATGACTACTGAAATGATTTAAAATTGTTGAACATGTTGAATTTTCTCACATGCAGTCATTTCAGTATGTGGATATATACAAAAACAACTGCGTTTGACCATTGCCGAAGCAATAATCAAACGCAGCTGTGCAATCTTGGCCTCTTCTGTCGCTGTATGGGAACCGGGCTTATACTATTCGGTCTCACCCCCTGAAGAGCCTCTTATGTGGAGTTGGCTTTGCCTTCGTTTTCTCGCCAAGGCTATGATTAAGCGAGCTTATCATTGCTCTTTTGGCTTATCGAAAACGTTGGATAGAGTATCTTCCGACTAATACTCCCTCCGCACATTGATCCATCGGAATGAATTTATACCAGTTCACGTTCTGGTGAGCAGACTCACTTTGACTTCGTCTTATTCCCTCACGACTCGACATAATTGATGCAAGCATCATTCTGTTCTCGCTGCTCTGTCATTTCCTGTTATAAACAAGAAGAGCAACATTTCGTTCTTGCCTAAGCAAGCGTCTCCTTATGTCGCCGAGCGCATGGCCCGCTCTTAATGCATAGCGTTGCAAAGTTACAACTTTTCCCCAATGGAATGTAATAGTCTGGCAGAAAACAGAGTTTCTTTGAACATCTTTAACTATCATACTCGGGTAGAATATGAAAATCATACTCCTTTTTACGCCGAAACTTTTGCAAAATATCGTTAGTCCTTCAAGCAGCCGATAGGAACAACCATTACACCATCGGTTCGCATATACGCATATCGCCCGACTGCAGTTAATACCATCTTAAAAGATGGTTTCTTCATTTTTGTCGTGTCTATCTTCTCTGCTAAAGTGTTTAGATTTGCAGCCCCTTCCGCAATAAGTGTATCACCACCCAATTTTATCTCAATGAGACCATAGTTTCCATTTCTCAGATGCACAACAGTGTCACATTCCAGACCACTCTTGTCGCGATAATGGAATACATCTCCGTCATTAGCTTCTGCATACACACGAAGGTCTCGTACACAAAGGGTTTCAAAAAACAATCCCAAAGTATTCAGATCGTTCAGCAAGTCATTTGGTCCTATACCTAAGGCTGCAATAGCCAAAGATGGGTCAACAAAATAACGTGTGTCACTAGTCCGTATGGAGGTTTTTGAACGCAGATTGGGATTCCAGGCAGGCATGTCCTCTATTATGAATATCTTTTTCAAAGCCTTGATATATGACGAGACCGTTTCGTCGCTCATGTCTTCCGGCTCATTCGTTTTCATGTCCTCGATGATAGTGGGTATGCTGGCCATTGCTCCTTGTAATCGTGCATATGAGCGTATAAGTCTCTTTGCACGGAACTCGTCTCTTTCAATTCCGTCAACTCTTGAAATGTCAGAGCGTGTTATGGCTTCAAAATATTCTGTAACCTGACGAAGTGCAGCCTTCTGACTTTTCTTGGTTAGAGATTTAGGCCAGCCACCTCGACAAATAGCATAAGCGATGTCTTCCATCTTCAACGCATTCTCTCCATCAACCTTTTCCGGCTCAGCAAAAAGAGCTTTGATACTCACGTCTCCCGAAGATTCTCCAGATTCCCACAACGTCATAGGCCGCATGGTGAGCCATGCGAAACGCCCAGCACCAGTATGGCGAATCTTTGATTTATCTGCAGGAACAGCAGAGCCTGTAAGCATAAACAAACCATCATCCTTTCTGTGATCTGCTTCAAAACGCACCGCATCCCATATTTGAGGAGCTATCTGCCATTCATCAATAAGCCTTGGTGTATCACCCTGAAGCAGTCGTTTGATGTTAGTTTCCGCCAATTGAAGATTTTGCTGTATGTTTGCCGGATCATCCATATACAGAATACTCCTAGCTTGCTGTTCTGCGGTAGTCGTTTTACCACAAGCTTTAGGCCCTTCAATAAGGACAGCACCCATTGCTTCTAATTTCTCTTCTAAAAGAATGTCTGCGATTCGTTTTCGATAATTGAATGTACTCTCAGCCATAATAATAACATATTATATTTACAGTACAAAGGTAGTAATTATTCTTGAAACAAAAGAATGTTTTATGTACAATTTGGTTGTTTGGCCTAATCTTACTTGGTTGTTTGGCTTAATTATTTTTGGTTATTTGGCTTTCTTTCGTTTGGTCATTTGGCAGAGTTTTGTTCGGTGATTTGGGACAAATTCATTCGGTCATTTGAAACCTCCAGATTGTAGTCTGTTGCTTTTAATCATCTATTATGCCCCAAATTCTGCATAAACAATGCGTAAACATTTTGTTTCAGTTAGGGGTGTTTTTTGATATTCATAGAAAATCGTATTTTCGTAAAACGTTGATATTCAGTATACTTTCAAAATAACGATATATCATAAAAT
>ERZ1026852.541-NODE-541-length-23179-cov-4.910396_pt1 | contig 23179 bp, 19 predicted proteins | sample MGYA00380156_ERZ1026852 | MGnify/ENA primary metagenome ERZ1026852 (study PRJEB33269, sample SAMEA4719792) | human gut metagenome | biome: human-associated habitat; feature: organic feature; material: feces | place: Cameroon | collected 2013-10 ...
CAACAACTATTTCAAAAAACGCCCTGGCCAAAGCTAGAGCGTCTTGGCGTTCAGGAAAATTTTTCCCTTTACGCTGAGAGTTTGTTCTTTACCCAGTTAATCAAATGATTAACAAGATAATCAACTACACAATTTGTAAAGTCCTTTGCAGGCTTTTTGGCGCACTGCAACAAATCAACTGCCGCATTACGAAGCTGTTTCTTAGCCTCAATCCTCAAATCAATTTCCTGCTGTGATCCAACAATTTCTGTGTTTTCATTTGTCATAACAGTAACCACCTTTCTATAAACTATGGTGCCAGACGCAATGTCTGACTCTTATAACCAAAGTCCAGTGGTCATAACTTATTAACCCTCATGTTAAAATATAGCATATACTCTGTTTTTTAACAACAAACTATTTTTTCACTTTTGCATTAGCTATAAAATTTTCTATACTGCAGTTTCCATCATAGAAAAACAAATATCCAACATTATTAAATAGAGAAAATAACTCTTTGCAAATTACAGATTCCTCTCCCAATGTTTTTATCGTTCTTCTAAAAAAATCTTCTAACGCATAGTTTGGTTCTCGGACTGATTCTGGCAAATTAGTCTTATCAACTATGAATGCATATTGGTACTTTCCTTCGACCTTTGGAATCTGTTCAAGTAACCATTTTAATGAAGGTTTTACGCTTTTTTTATATGCATACAATAAAACTTCATCCTTCATATGCCTCATTTCTGTCATGACCAATGAGGTAATGTTTTTCATACTTAAGAAATGATCATCTTTTATTTTTAATGAGTCTTCCTTAAAACCCTCTATCCACTTTGTAAATTCTTCCGCATTATGTCTCTGCCACTCCTTCGGATAATCATATTCACTCAGCAACTCAGCAACTTCTTCAATACGTATGAATATATCACCGTCATAAGGTCTATAATCTTTGATTATGATAGATTGATGGATTATGTAGTTTCTAAAATCACAAAAAAATCTATACCACTTCTTCGCATTGTAATATTTTTCAGTAATAGGCTTCAATGATGGCTCATAACTATTAACGTACTCCTTATATCCATATACTGCATTAACAAAATTCAAAAGTAATTTATTAATCTTCCAAAATTCATCAAAATCATCAATTGTTACTGACAATAAATCATCACCACACGAATCAATAATCGTATGCATATCAACCAAAAACAAGAACTTATCTAAATTTTTTAGCTTTGCATCAAATTCCACATCAAAGTCATAGTCATACCTTATATCTGTTGAATGAATATCACCAATCTTCGGATTTTTACAATATTCGACTTTAAACATAACCTCACCCATTGCAAAAATATATTTTAATTATATCGTCACATCCGCTATTTTTCTATAGAAAAAACGCCCCATCCTGACAAATGCTTTCATCATTATTTTTATTTTTTTCTTTCCTGAAACCTGGAACTTTAAATATGCTTTATAAGTTTTTTCCAATATTTTCAAGTTCTTTTATAGAATCCTTGTTTTTTGCAAGTTCATCACTGGCTGTTGCATAATATGATTTTTGGAAAATCATATCCCATGAAAGATATTTCGCCATGCAGTCGAACTGTTTGTCAATTAACTCATACTGGATACTGTCCACCGGGGATCCTCCCACAACGATTGTTCCAACTTTTTTATTTTTCAGCTGCAAACCGCGGCAGTAGCACTTATCAATGATAAGTTTCAACTGCGCAGACATTCCCCACCAATATACCGGAGTAGCAAAAAGAATCACATCTGCAGCAGTAATTTTATCAATCGTGGGATTTGTATCATCCTGATCAATACATCCTTTATAACATTGACAGACCCCACATCCCTTACAAGGTGCTATATGAAGTCTGTCTGGTTGGATGATTTCAATCTCATTCTTTTCTGATGCCCCTTTTATAAATGTGTTAATCGCCGTCAGCGTGTTTCCTCTTCTGGCACTTCCGTTAATAATTACGATTTTCATGTATGTTTCCTCCCGCTTCTGATTTCATGAAATCATTATACCTTTTTTCGCTTATCCTGTCACCACATTTCATCGGATCAGAACCTGTTAAATTATCACAACCAAATGCAAATCAATACCTTTATAAAATCCGCTGAATTAAAGGCATTTTTTATAAAAAAGGTGTTGATTTTGTTTCTGTATTTCCCCGATTCTAATAATAGTTGGATTCATCGTGATTCCGACACATTCTGAAAAATAGGAGGATACAGATTTGAATGTTACTTTTTTGCTGGAAAATACAGATTTCCTACTATGGTATATCTGGATATAACTACTGAGCAGGAAATGAAAGCTCTTGCAACACTTGAAGACGAAAAAAATCAGAATGTGTCGGTTAAATGGAATCCTGAAAAGGATACACTTTCTGATATTTGTGGTCTTCGCAAACTTAAAAAGTAAAACCAAATCCACACCTATTGATACGGGAGATTCTTTGAATTAAGGCGTTTCACAAAAGGTGTGGATTTTAAGATGGTTGTGATAAATGGACTTATTTTAACGTTAAAATAAGTCGAGATCCTCCTGTGTGGCAACCTGTCTCCATCCCTTATACTCATCATTCCTGCTTTCCACAAACATATCATTCACCATGCCAATGGTCAGCAGATCCAGATCCCGGATGGAAATCCCCAGCTGCACACACCGGAGAAGAAACAGAGGAGTTGTCATTTCACGGTCTGTTGCATGAAGTTTTTTTTAGCCTCCACATCCGTCCTGATGTTCATCCACCGCAATCTCTAAAATGTGATACTTCTCGGATAAATCCATGATGAACTTCTCGATGAAATCATAATGAATCACATTTCCTTCGGTAGACATGATGTAACCCTGTTTCTCCCAGATATCATATGGTACGGAATTGGCTTTCACTCTTCTCGGAATGGTTTCCTCAGGAACCCAGAAGTACGGCAAAAGTACATACTTTTCCTCTTCATCCCTTGGTGGAAATATCAGTACCAGTGCCGTAATATCTCCGGTACTGGATAAGTCCAGGCCCGCATAGCAATCTCTACCAGCAAATGCGTCCATATCAATCGGCTCATTGCCTCTCATATAAATCGCATCAGGAATCCATGCAACGGTCGAACTGACCCACATATTGCATCGAAGCCATTTGAATGTGATTTCATCAGCCGGATTCTGCTTTGCTTCCCTGTATGCATCCCTCAACCTTTCAATATCAACGGTATATCCAAGAGAAGGATTAACCTTGTACCAGTTTGCCTCATCTTCCCAATCCTCATCGTCCTTAAGTCCATAGACTACAGGATAAAAAGTCGGGTCCACACGTCTGCCTTCCAGAATATCCACCGCCTTCGTATGAAGTTCATATGCAATAGAATGTCTGTCATTGCCTGCAGTCGTGATAATAAAGTGAAGCGGATTCTGTCTTGCATCCGACGAACCCTTGGTAAGTACATCGTATAACTGCCGATTTGGCTGAGTATGGATTTCGTCAAATACTAATCCACTCACCGAAAATCCATGTTTACCGCCAACCTCAGCTGACAGCACCTGATAATATCCGGCATTACTGTAATTCACAATACGCTTAGTGGCTCCCATCAGCTTGCTTCTTTTCATCAGAGCCGGTGACATCTCTACCATCTGTTTTGCCACATCAAATACGATGGATGCCTGCTGTCTGTCAGCCGCTGCACCATACACTTCTGCGGAAGGCTCATTGTCCGCATACAATAAATAAAGAGCGACTGCTGCTGCTAATTCGCTCTTACCTACTTTCTTACATATCTCCACAAATGCAGTGCGGAACTGCCTGTTCCCATCAGGTTTTACAATCCCGAATATATCTCTTATCAATTGCTCCTGCCACGGTAATAGCCAGAATGGTGTTACTGCCCATTTACCTTTGGTGTGACAAAGATTCTCAATAAAGGTCACTGCCCTGTCTGCTTTCTTCTTATCATAACGTGAAGTCGGAAGCATGAACTGGGAAGGTTTATAATTCTTAAGCTTCGGATATCCCTTTGGTCTTGGTTCCTTTGCCATTAGGAATCACCCCCAAGCAATGCCTCCATCTCATCCTCCGGCTCCTTACCCTTTGCACTACCAGCCACAATACGTGACCTGGATGAAGGCGTAAGTCCAAACTCGGATGCCGCCTGCAGCATCAGCTTCTGATTGGTATTTGCAATCCCAACCCAAGGTGTCTGCTGCTGATATCCTTTATCCGTTTCAAAGGTCGACCCCTCAGAATCTATATGCTCCTGCGCTTCCTTCCATCTGGCATAAGACTGGCAGTATGCAGCAAATGCCGCCATATCCACCTCGGTCAGAACTCCCATCTGGTTCATCAGATCCGCAAGTCGTTCCCACTCTTTCTTCGCCTCTGGAAGCAGCCACTCCGGACAGTCAGGCATTCCCTTTGCCGGAACTGGCTCTTTCGTATTCAGTTTTCTTTTACCTGGATTACCCTCCAGCTTCTTAACCGCTGTAGGCTTTGGCTTTCTTCCTGCCACTGGAATCCCCTCCTTCCTTAATTTTCTGCACACCCAAGAAATCAATTTCTTGGGTTATCGCGGTGCTCGTCAAATGCTCATGCAAGCATGGCATTTTCCTTACTACTCGTGTAAATAAAAGGACCATGTATTTCTACACGATCCTCATGATGAATATCTATATGTATTTTAAATTTCCAGTTATTAACTCATCTATTTTCCCATCAAATATCTCTTCAAATACTTGCTCACATGGTATCCTGCACATTCGCCTCTCTTTTGAAGTATCTTGAACCCTGAATGCTGTTTGATCTTTTCCTAAACAAGTATTCATATAAGAATCGATGTATGGCATAGCATCCTCTTTCGTAAAGCTAATTTCTTTTTTCAGCCTTACAAACGATGACAATACACTAATACATCTAGCTCCGCCTATACTGATTACACCATTTCTGGCATTTTTATCATCAGAACAAAAGACATAGATTTGTTCACCGAACTTCAAATTCAGCACTTGCAATAAGACATATGACTTCAGTTCTCCGAGATTTTGTCCCTCGCCGATAGTGTCACAATCATCTTGCAGTTGCTTCAAAAAATCTTCTCTACTTATACTGCGGCAGTCCATTTGAGACACAAGAACAAACTTCTCTTCAAAATATCCATCTTTATATGCATCGCACGCAGTTTTAAGCATTCCTGCATATGCGCTGATAGCCCATTCACCATAGACTCCTGATAATTCATCCAGTATCATTTCATCGTCATACATACATATTGATTTTGATTCAATTTTCGACTGAAACCATTCTGTTGCCCCAGCTATATTGTGACGCATGATTTCTACTTGAATCTGTTTATGACAATAAAAGCAATAACCTGGCATTGCCATAATTTTGTCTATTAATTTATTATGATCATCCTTGCGTATCAAATGCATCTTGGATATAAAGTCAGTATCCAGCAAGGCATATTTTTCATTTGCCATATACTCACCTTATTTTCGATTCCGAAATTCCTTTCCGATTTTTTCCAAGTATGCCCTATCAGATTCCTCTCTACTATCCACAAGTAATTCGTGTTCAGAGTTAAAAGCCAGATTATCCAACAAACTTCCATAGCGGAGTAAACTTCCACTATTCTGCTGCCACTGTTCTGCTTTTCCAGTCAATTCAATTCTGATTGCAATGCTTTCACTTTTTTCTTGATAAAGATTTCTGGCCTTCTCTTCTGTAATCACACCGCTCTCTACTAAGCGCAATACAACTGCTTTGTAAGGAAGCGCAAACAAATCCATAAGAATCAGCACATCATCAATCCCCATATTCTCTTTTGAGATTCCAAATATCTTAAACTGTTCTATCACACTGGCATCCGGCATCAAAAGCAACCCTGCAAAAGCATTTGCTTCAAGATCTTCCTGCGTAGCTGCTACTTCATCAACCGTTTTTGAATCCAATAAAGAACCTGATGTAATAGTGCTGGTATTAATATCCTCTGCATAGCAATGAATATGATATAACTCATGTGCCGTTGCAAAAATCTGCTTACACATTGGCAGTTCTGTATTCACACACAAGAAAATCGTACCCTTCTTCACAAAGGTAAACGCCCATAATTCATCATCCCTAAATGGATAACGAAGCACTTCAAGAGCCAGTTCCCTCTTACGTGCATAATTTGAAACTATGCCAAAAATAGATTCTCTAATAATGGTATTTCCACAGTAATTTACAGCAAAAGCCTTTGATAAATCATTTATTTTTTCAAATTGCTTCTCTTGCTTATAAAACAAGTTTTCAAAAAAAGTATCTCCCATTATGCCTCCCAAGGTTTCATCATAGCCATACCATTATCTCTAACTCGACTATGGAAAAGAATCATGTTTGAAAGCTTATCAGCAATATTAAGTGCTTCTTTAGCTTCCTCTGATTCAACTTTTCCCATGAACGCATGAACAATATCTGTATCAACAGAATCTCCCTGAAGCTTGGTAAGTTCTTCCATCTTAACACCCAAGAACTCTGCGATACGCTTCAGTTCTATCGCATTAATCATTCTTGAACCATTAAGCATCTTACTTATTGTCTGTTTATTTGTCTGCAATGCCCCTGCCAAATCTATTTGTTTTCTATTCTGTTTTTTAAGAATTGCTACAATATTTGCAGCTATCATGGAATTCACATCAAACATATTAACTTCCTCCAATCAACAAAAGTCATTCTACCTCATGCTTATTATATGTCACACACGAATTAAAGTCAATATTATAGTTACTATTTTATATCATTTTATTCATTTAGTTTCCATTTCAGTTACTGAAATTCTACGATACCCCCCCTCTTCCATTTCGCGATTTTGCACAGAAGAGGGGGCGCCGGTCTTGGAGCCTACTTTGACACAAAAAAAGAACCCCTTTTGCCAGTCTCTCATCCGGTAAAAAAGATTCTTTTCTTCAATTCACTTTATCAAATTCGTTTATCGCATCATTCAAATATTTCTTTTGAATCGAACTGTTCCATAAATTCTACATACTCTGCTGAATTTTTGAAGACCGGCTCATACTGATCCACCAGTTCTCTGCTACGCTGTGCTTTTTCTTTCAGAAGACCATACGCTGCCAGTGCAAACATTTTCGCAGTCACGATATATGCCTCTTCTTCATCTGTCACCTCAAAATCAATCTGATGCAGTCCGCCTTTTACGCCTCCGGTATTGAAGGTGTAAACCGGCATCAGATGCTGCACATCTCCTACATCGGTTGATCCTCCAGCATGACCGGAAGCTTCTATCACCGGTATATCTGATGCACTGATTTCTGCCGCATGCTTCAGTTCCGGAAGTGCCTCTTCTGCCAGCGTCGGAAGATAACCCGGTAAAGTACTGATCTCAACCTTTGCTCCCATTGCAATCGCTCCTGCCTTAAAGGAACGGTCTGTCTTTTTGGCTGCATCTGTAAATGCTTCTATCGTCTTTCCTCGAACCAGCGTCTCCACGACAACTTCATCCGGAATCACATTGACCAAGTTTCCGCCTTTTGTAATGATCGGATGCACCCGCACGCAATCTTCATCCCGGAAAGTTTCCCGGTTCAGTCCCAAAGCCTGAAGTCCAAGGGATGCTGCTGAAAGTGCATTCACTCCTTTTTCCGGTGCCCCGGCGGCATGCGATGCCTTTCCAAGTACCCGGATTACTTTGGAAACGAATCCGTTTCCTGTCCCGCTTCCCACGAGGATCTCATTTCCCGGACGGATATGATGTGTCAGGCAAAGATCAATATCATCAAATGCACCGATTCTCAACAGTTCACATTTTCCACCACCGTAACGGATCTTTCCCTGCTCCCGGAGCTGGTTTTTAAATTCAATCTCTCCATACTCTTCTGCCGGTGTGGCAAAGAAGACAACCTGTCCATCCAGTTTCTCAGCGATCTCAGGAACCGTCAATGCAAGTGCAGCCCCGAACACGCCTGCCATCTGTGCATGATGTCCACAGCAATGTGCCGCATTGGTCTCAGGATTTGCAAAGGCATGCTCCGGGATACGGAGTGCATCCAGTTCTCCCAGCAGTGCAAGACTTGCATTTTCTTTTTTATCCTCATTCAGATACGCCTTTACTCCTGTGATCGCAAATCCCTTTTCAGTCCGCAGTCCCAGTTGTTCCATTTTTTTCACAAACTTCCCGGAAGTCTGAAATTCTTTATATCCAAGCTCTGCATGGGAATAAATATCCCGTGCAAATTCAATGATTTCTTCTCTGTGCCGGTCGATCGTTTCTATAATAAGTGCTTCTGTCTGATCCACTGTATGCCACTCCTCTCCGTTCTCTGCTTACTCAGATTCCCTTACGGTAATTCCTTTACTTACTGAAGTTCCTCAGGAATCCACCATAATCCGTCATTATTTTCTTCCATGTACTTTTTAAATTCGTCTGAGTGATATGCATCCACGATTGCTTTTGCCCAGTCAGCATCTTTGTTCTCTTCTTTTACAACGACCTGAAGAACCAGGTAATCCTGAATGTCTTCATTTGCCAGTGCTGTAGAAGCATCAATTCCTGCATTGTATACAACACTTCCTGTGATTGCTACATAATCAAAATCAGCCATCGTTGCCGGAATCGTCATACTGTTCATCTCTGTAAACTGGATGTTGTAAGGATTTTCTACGATATCTTCCTGCGTAACTGTGGACGGATCTGCATTCTCATCAATCTTGATCCAGCCAATCTTCTGAAGCATCAGATAGCAGCGTGCTGTATTAGACGCATCATTTGGAACTGCTACTTTCGCACCATCTTTAATATCATCCAGGGAATCATATTTATCTGAATATACACCAGCCGGTACAGTCGGGATCGGGCTGATCGCTACAAGATCACCGTCATAGCTCTTATTGAAATTTTCCATATAAGCTGTATGCTGCTCTACGTTGACATCTACTTCTCCATCATTCAGGGAGATATCTGCTGTCTGAAGATCTGACAGATCCACACCTTTCACTGTATAGCCTTTTTCTTCCAGGATCGGAACGATCGCATCTTCAAAAAGCTCTGTATATGGTCCCTGGGATTTTCCATAAACAATCTCTTTTTTGTCTGCATTGTCTTTGGAGGAATCCTTTGTGCCTGAATTTCCGCAGCCTACAAGCCCAAGGACTGTTGTTGCTACTAAAATGCCTGCTAATACCTTTTTCATAATTTCCTACTCCTTTTCATTTTTTGATCTTTATGTTTATTTTCGATCTCGCTTTATTTTCGATTTTTATGTTAATTTTAATCTCGCTTTATTTTCAATCTTTCTCTTTCTTTGTCAGTTTTGCTTTAGCGGTGCTGTCTTAATTTTCTTGAAACTGCATTTCCGGCAAGCTGCAGGATCTGCACAAAGATTACTAATACGACAACGGTAAAGATCATCAGTGGGGTGTTCATTCTCTGATAACCATATGTCAGTGCCAGGTCTCCGACACCACCTCCTCCAACATAACCTGCCATCGCAGATGCACCAAGCAGCCCGATCGTTCCGGTTGTCAGTGCAAGGACGATTGATCCTGATGTCTCAGGAAGAAGGAAATAGCGGATTACCTGCCAGGTCGATGCTCCCATTGCCTCAGCAGCTTCCAGAATTCCCGGATTGACCTCCAGGAGACTGTTCTCCATCAGTCGTGCCAGATAAGGACTGATATAAACGACCAGTGGTACAAGTGCTGCCGCACTTCCGATCGTTGTTCCGACGATTGCACGGGTAATCGGCATGATCGCCACAAGCAGAATAACAAACGGAATACTTCGTACGATATTAATGTAGATACTCACAATATTATAAAGGATCAGATTCTCTGCAAGACCGCCTTTTTTACAAAGCACCAGGATCAGTGCCAGCACGATTCCTATCACAGTTCCGATGATCAGTGCCAAAGCGACCATATACAGGGTCTGTCCTCCGCTGGTTAAAAGCTTCTCCAGCGATACTCCAAAAAACTGCTGTTCCATCAGATTACCTCCACTCTTTCCCGGATTACGCCATTTGCATCAATCTGCTTTTCAGCCTCGCAGATCTTATCTTCCGATCCGATCAACTGCAGTATAAAGACGCACATTACGTTCTCCTGTAATTCCTGTACTGTTGCTCCCAAAATATTGACGACAATTCCTTCTACCTGACAAATATCCGAGATAACCGGCCTTTTTACACTGCTGCCGATAAATTTCAGACGCTCTACCTGGAAATGTTCTTTCTGCTCTTTTACAAGACTGACAATGCTCTCCGGAATCTGATCATTGATGACCGTCTGTACAAACCGCTTTGTGACCGGTGCCTGTGGCTTTCCAAATACATCCAGCACACTGCCTGACTCTACAACTTTTCCATTTTCCATGACTGCCACTTTATTACAGATCATCTGCACAACCTGCATCTGATGCGTGATCAGAAGAATCGTGACTCCCATTTCTTTATTGATCTTTTTTAACAGCTTCAGAATCGACTCGGTTGTCTGTGGATCAAGTGCACTGGTTGCTTCATCACAGAGCAGAATATCTGGCGTCGTGGTCAACGCTCTTGCAATTCCGACTCTCTGCTTCTGTCCACCCGATAACTGACTTACATAAGTATCTTTTTTATCTTCAAGTTCTACGAATCTCAGTACTTCATTTACTTTCTTCTCAATCACATCCTTCGGTGCTTTTTCAAGGATGAGCGGAAGTGCTATCTTCTGAAAAACGGTTTTGGAATCCAGAAGATTAAACTGCTGGAATACCATTCCGATCTTTCTTCTTAATTTTCTCAGCTCTGCCTTTTTCAGACTTCCAAGATCCTGGTCATGTACCATGACTGTTCCACTGTCCGGGGTCTCCAGTCCGTTCACCAGCCGCAGAAGCGTTGATTTTCCTGCTCCTGAAAATCCGATGATTCCATAAATATCGCCTTTTTCCACATGGATGCTTACATCCTGTAAGGCATGTACCTCTCCGTATTTTCCTGAAAAGGTCTTATTTGTATGCTCTACTTTAATCATATCGTTCACTCCAATTTATCCTGTTCAGATTCGATAGGCGTATGATACACCTTACTAACCTACTATGTCAATAGGTTTTATATGGTTTCGTAGATTTTACTATATTTTTGGCAAATTTATTCGATTTATTGTACACTGTTATGATAAATGAGGATATTCTCTGAAAGGAGCTTTACTATGAAATTTTGCAGATTATATGAAGGATCACGAGATCCTGAAGCCTTTCGACGGGATTCTGTTCTCTGCTCCGATCCATTTGGATTTCTCTTAATCTCCTCAGAATTTGTCCGTCTGTTATATACGATCATTCCATAATAAACAGGATTTCCAAGCACCGAAGAAACAAAATCCGAAGTAATAACTTTATCCTCTCGCTTCATATCCGGCTCCAGATATTTCTGATAAATCAGCCTCACAAGATCTGCAGCTTCCGGAACCACCTCCTACTGTTCCAAGGAGTCCTGGTTTCTGATTTTTTGACTTTCCGGACAAAAAAAATAAACCTGCTGCCATCTGCAAATCTCTCCACAGACAGCAACAGGTTTTTCCCGATGCATTTATTTACTTTACCATCCTATCATCTGAATTGCCTGATTATCATTTTCAGCTTCCAGATAATTATAAGTTTCTCCGAGAATCTCCTTCAATATATCCCTGTTGAGCTTTGCATCATCGACAATCAGTATTCTTTGCCTTTTATCCATATTTTTTATTACCTTTATCCTTGTATCCTTGTGGATTTTATGCTTCTTATTGTCTTTTCCAATATCTTCATATCAGCCGGTTTTGAAATATGGACATTCATACCAGCTGCCAGAAAACAAATCTGTTTTTCACTGGGCTGTGTAATAAAATCGTATCGCATCTATCACTTTCTCCATCTGAAGAGGTTTTGAAAAATGTTCGTTCATTCCTGCTGCTTTACACTGTGCAATATCATCCAGAAAGGCGTTGGCTGTCATAGCAAAAATGGGGATCGTTTTCGCATCCCTTCGATCTAGTTTTCTGATTCTACGGGTAGCTTCCAGCCCTCCCATTTGTGGCATCATCAGGTCCATCAGGATCACATCAAAGTATCCGGACGCTGAATTCCCAAAGATTTCTACAGCTTCCCGTCCATTCCATGCCTTTGTCACGTTCATTTTTTCTTCTTTCAGAAGAAACTCAGCAATTTCCATATTCAGCTCATTGTCTTCCACCAGCAGAACCTGAACTCCTTCTACTGAACAGTTCTGATACACATGAGATTTCTTTTCCTGTTCCTCTGCTGAAATTTCAAAAGGAATACGAAGAATAAATTTGCTTCCTTTTCCCTGTATGCTCTCAAAGAAAAGGGTTCCTCCCTGCAGTTCTATCAGCTTTCTGGCAATGGCAAGTCCCAGACCGGTACCTGCATATTTTGTTCTGGCTGACTGCCTTTCCTGGGCAAAAGGTTCAAATGCCTTTTTCTGAAATTCCTCACTCATGCCGATCCCGGTATCCGTACAGGTCAGCTCATATTCCGCAGTGGTATCCGTATAGGAAGCCTCACGACAGGTAACTGTCACAGAACCACCATCATGATTATATTTTACTGCATTACTGCCGATATTCATCAATATCTGCTGGAACTGTACCGGACTTCCTATCAGCTGCGTATGGATGATTTCTCCATCTTCTACATAATAATTAATGCCGGATTCATTTGCCTGCATTCTGGTGATTTCATTCGTATTATGCAGAACTTCCAGCAGGTTAAAGTGCTTCCTCTCCAGCTCTATATTGCCGGATTCCAGCTTATTCATATCCAGCACAGCATTGACGAGATTTAAAAGATAACCGGACGCAGTCCTGATTTTGGTACGTGCTTCCTGCTGAAGCTTCAGATCACCCGGATAACGGTCTGCAATATCCACACAGCCCTGGATTCCATTGATCGGTGTACGAACATCATGGCTCATTCTCCTCAGGAAATCTGTCTTTGCCAGATTCGCTTTCTCTGCCTCCTGAGCAGTTCTTCTCAGCTCCTCCCGGCTTTCCAGCTCAGATATTTTCTGATCATTGATATCTCTCGTCACATAGAGAACATTGGTTACTTCCCCTGCTTCATTTCGAAGCTTCACAATAAATCTGGCCTGATGCCAGACTCCGGTTATGGCTCTGAATTCTGTGGAAACCTCCTCTCTGTTCTTCAGACGCTCTGCCAGCGTAGAAACATCCAGAAATTCTCTCATTCTCTTCTGAAATTCGGGAGCTATGAATTTCTCTCTGGCATTTGTAAACTGAACAGAAATTTTTCCACGTCTACCGGTCAGACGGTGCATGGATTCTTTACTGGAAATCTCCTCATAGGTATCGTGGATCAGATCCATCCGGTAGATGATCCAGTACATTTTGCTGATTGCAGAGATGATCTCATTATTCAGTTTCAGATCGGCCATAGTCTCTTCCATCTGCTGCTTCTTTTTCATATCCTCCTGCACAATATCATCAATATAGCGAAATCCCATAATGATCTTATGTTCATCTCTGTTACCTGTCTCCAGACGGATCACCTGTAATTCAAAATACTCATGTCCGGCATGGTTTTTCACGGACTGATAACGATACACAAAACGTTTGTGATTCCGCAGATACTCTATAAGAGCATGACGTTCCAGCTTCTGAAGGAAATCCGGTGCTGATTCCCGGATTACATAATTTTCATAATAATATCTGATTCTGGAGGTATAGCTAAATTTCAGCTCCGTCATCCCATCAACCTCTGTAACATTGGAAAGTATGCTCTGTTTGATCGTTTCCAGAGTATCATTTACCAGATCACATAAATAAAATGAGGTATAATCTACGCAAAGAGCTTCCAGGATATGCTTCTCCTTTTGAAGTTCCTCCAGATTGCTCTCCAGTGTTTTCTGTTTTTCCTCAAGCATCCTGAACATACGCAGATTGTTCAGTGTACTGGCAAGATGTCCTCCTACATTGGAAAGAAGCGATATGGAAACACCTGGATTAACCAAATCCGGATTATCCAGACCGATAAAACCGCTCAGCTGCGTATTTGCAAACAAAGGCAAAGCCAGAAGAGAATGAATATCCTGAACCTTCAGGATGTCATATTCCAAGGGCATGGTTTTGCGTATTTTCTCCAGATCATGGATAATTATGGTTTCTCCGCAGAAAAATTTCTCATGCCATACCGGCACACTGGCAATAGGAATATAAATCAGATTGTCAATCTGAGGGATGATCCCTTCCCTGCACCATTCAAAGGTATTGCTGTAATAGTCCTTTTTTTCGGATATCAGTTCAAAAATATAGACCCTGTCTGCATCTGTATATTCACCGATGTATTGAAGCAATGCGGGGATACAGTCCTTCACTCCTTTCTCATCCGATGCCTGATTGATATCTGATATCAGAGACAGGATCTGATTCAGGAGTTCCAGCTTTTTGTTAAATTGTCTGTAGTTAACCTTATGTTCTTCACTCTTATTAGCGTTTGCCTTAAATTTTTTCATATAATCTCCCAACATCATCGTATAGAAAATATCACCTATCATATCACATTTGCTGTCATTGCAATGATAGGTATGCATGTTTTATCCTTATCTGGCAGATACCTGTATCCCAGGCTGATCAGATGGGATTCTCTCATCCGTCTGGTTCAGAAAGATGCCTTCCGGTTTGGTTGTAGACTGAACAACCTACACCTGATATGTTGATAAGTCATTCCCCAAAAAAACACTGTCAGACAGACAGTGCACCTCATTTTATGCAACTGGCTACCATTTTAAAGGCCCTGTAGCTTTGCGTCCCAGACTTTCATCTGGTTTGCCGATTTCCTTATTATAGCTTTTACACATATGCAAAAAAAGAACAGCCGATACATATACTCGAACTGTTCTTCTACTTCCGAAGTCCACGCAGCATTGACATTACTGTTTCCTGCTCATTTGTATTCAGATCGTTCCATATCCCTAGAACTTCTTTCTGTTTTTCTGTCAGATTCTCTGAATTACCTTCCTGACAGTTGTGATAATCTGTATTTACTGATGTCACGCTTTTCACATAAAGATGTTATTTTATCCGCAATATACTTCTCTATCTGCAAGTAACTATATCTCATTTCCGCTATTACATGTTCATATTGTACCTGTAATAATGAAAAAATATTAGTAATCAACTTTGCAATCATTTAATCCCACAATAGGAAGTATACGCATAAAAAAATATAAAGATACTTTCGTTTCCGCAAAAGTCATTTTCGCTTATATTGTTTTTATAATATCACAGACACTTACGTTTGTCACATAAAAGTTTGAAACCTCAAACAAATCTTTTTACAAAAAATAACTTTTATCTCAGAATTGAACATAAAACCTGTTCTACTTTATCTACATCTATTGGTTTGGCTATATGTCCATTCATACCAACAGAAAGTGCCATTTCTTCATCTTCCTTAAAGGCATTGGCAGTCATGGCAACAATTGGAATATTTGCTTTATCCTTATCCTCCAACTGTCGGATTGCCTGCGTTGCCTTGTAGCCATCCATATTTGGCATCTGAATATCCATTAGTATCAGATCGTATGCATTTGCTGGCATCTGTTCTATCCTGCCCACACATTGAATTCCATCTTCAACTCTATCAATAATCAATCCCATATCTTCCAGTATAGTAATCGCAATTTCAGCATTCAGTTCATTATCCTCCGCAAGCAGAACATGCTTTCCGCGCAGATTTTCTCCCATATCAGATGCCTCTGCCCTTTCTATCTCCTGACTGAAATATTTCTTATCAGCTATTTTATGCATCAACGTAACCGTAACTATGGTTCCTTTTCCCAGTTCACTTTCCACTTCAATGCTGCCGCCCATCAGCTCAACCATTTTCTTTACGATTGGCATTCCAAGACCGGTTCCTCCGACTTTTCCGGTAGTTGTATTATGTTCACGACTGAATGGTTCGAATAACGTTGGAAGATATTCTTTACTCATGCCAATACCGTTATCTTTTACCCTGGCTCTTATCTTTATATATCCTTCTTTTTCACATGGCAGTTCTTCTGCAGTAATCGTTACATTTCCACCTCTCGGAGTGTATTTAATGGCATTACTGACAAGATTTACATAGATTTCCCTGATTTTTGTAGCATCACATAGGACAATTCCATGTGTTACGTGCATGCTGCTGCTTAGATGAATTTCTTTTTCTTCTGCTTCAGAGGAAAAAGTACTTATTATTTCGTCTAATACCTCACCAACTATTTCATAATTCTCATGTACTTCCATGTTTCCGCTTTCAATCTTGGCCATATCAAGTACATTATTGATGATGGACAATAGCAGTTTCCCTGATTGTTCAATTTTCTTCTGATAATCGAGCTGCTTCGGTTCTGTCAGTTGCGATTTCATCAGCCGGTTATATCCCAGGATTACATTCATCGGCGTACGGATGTCATGTGACATATTATTCAGAAATTCCGTTTTAGCTTTATTTGCATTTTCAGCGGCAGCATATGCTTTTTTCAGCTTTTCTTCCTGTATACGCTCTTTTTTTATCAGACTGTCAATATTTCTTGTTCCGACTACAGCCAGCCTTGTTCCGTCTTTTTTCTTTACATATGCCACCCTTGCCTGATGATAATTGATCCCTGTTTCTGACTTAAACTCGTATGTCATGGAATAATCCTCTTCCTGTGAACGCAGGACTTCCAACCCTAGCTGCTTTTCAAATTCTCCGTTGGTGTTATCAGATACCATCGTCTCAGCATAAGAGGGAATTATTTTCGACCATCTGTTACTACATTTTCTGCAAAAATCTGAAATAATCTTTCCATTTTCCCCAGACTCACGATAAGAAAACACCCGATCTTTGTCCAGTTCTACTGCCAGAACAGAAAAATATTCTTTTCCAAGACCTTCGATAATCTCTCTTTGAAGCTCTATCTCCTGCTCTTTTTTAATGATTTCATCTACAGAACAGAAACCAAGGATGATCTTAAAATGCTCTTCATCATTGTATAATCGTATTGCCCTTGCCAGAAAATGTCTGAAACCGCTCCCATCTGGTATTGTCTTATGATAAAGCTCTATATTGTCAGTTTCTTTTAATCCGTTCATAAGATGCTCCGGCAAAAATCTTTCCAGATATTCAGGAGCTGATTCTTTGATCAGGATATTTTCAAAAAAATACCGGATTCTCTCCGAATAACAGTTACTTCCATGAACTGACTGCTGCTTTTCCGCAGGAGCATTGTGTGCAAAACGAGTATCCCCTTTTACAACTTCAAAGGTATCCTGCTTTAAATCACACAAAAGTACAGTTGTATAATCCCTGGATAAAGCTGATAATACCATGTTTTGTTCGTTCAGAATCCGGTTGCTGTCCTCCAGTTCTTTCTCTTTTTTTTCTTTATCTTTAACAAAATCCGTAATATCTGTAATATTTCCCTGAAAGAATCTCTTATTGCCGGATTTCACCAATGTTGTGGCATCTGTGACCCAGTGATAGCCATCCTTTCCAAGCAGACGGTAAATCTGATCCTGCGCAAATCCAAGCCCGCATGTATCAAGAATACGGACGACATATTTTGAGGAAAGATTTCTGTCATCCGGATGAAGCATATTGTCAAATTTATTATCAAATATTGTCTTGATTTCTTCTCTGGTCCATCCAAAAATAGCAAGAAACCTGTCACTGATATATAAAAATGGGTGACCTTCTTCTAGGGAACATCTGTGATAACCACCGGGTATTTGATCAATCGTCGCCTTAGACAGCATATTTTGCTCTTCCAGCTTCTTATGCCGTTCCACGAAAGATGTCATATCATAGCATGCACTGATAATAGCCAGTTTCCCATCCTCTGTCCGTATGACTTTTCCTTTATCGACTGTCCAGAACCAGGAGCCGTCTTTTCGCGGCATACGATATGTGGTCTCATAGGTTAATCCCTCATAATACTCACCCCCGATATCCTTTATGACCTGTTCTCTGTCATCGGGATGAATCGTATTAATAACCTTTCCGTCAATTGCTTTAACCATTTCTTCCACTGCATCGTAACCAAGCATCAGTGCCATTTCTTCATTGGCATAGTAAACCGGAAACTCATCCTCACAATATCCACCGATTAGTCCGCTGGTTCCATTCGCAATCATAAGATCGGTAAGCATCTCTTTTTGTACTTTATCTGGTATTATCAACTTTTTCATATTCCTCACCCTGTATCGGTATTATAATTACACCAAACTTGAATATTCCGGAACCCCTAATTAGTTCCAAACACCTGGTCAAAAACAGCAAGTATAGTATTTATATCAATTGGTTTTGCGATATGAGCATTCATACCTGCTTTAAATGCCTTCTTTTTATCTTCTTCAAATGCATTTGCGGTCATGGCAACAATTGGAATATTGGCTTTCTTGTTATTCCTCAGAGTACGGATTTCCCCAGTCGCCATATATCCATCCATTTTAGGCATCTGAATATCCATGAAGATCAGATCATATCTGTCATCATCCACTTCATGCATCCGTTCAACAGCATCTGTCCCGTCTTCCACGTAATCTACGGATATTCCAATCTCCTCCAACAGCGCAGTAGCGATTTGACGGTTCAGTTCGTTATCCTCCACAAGAAGAACCTTTTTGCCAGAATAGCGATTCTCTCTTTCTGTTTGATACAATGGCTCTTCTTTTATATCCCTAGGCTTTGTCAGAACTTTCCTTAATTCCGACATGAAGATTGGTTTTTCCACAAATGCGGTAACTCCAGCTTCTTTTGCTTCCTGTTCAATATCTGCCCAGTCATATGCGGTCAGAATAATGATTGGTGTTTCATCCCCAATCACAGCCCTGATCCTTCTTACAGTCTCAATTCCATTCATATCCGGCATTAACCAGTCGATAATATAGGCTTTGAATGCATCGTTCTGTTCAAAGGCCTCCTTTGCCCTGATGACTGCTTCTTTTCCGGAAGTTGACCAGTCTGCCCGCATTTCAATTTCGCGTAACATCTTGCTGACACTTGTGCAGGTATGAACATCATCATCCACAACCAGTGCTCTTGCACCGATCAATTCAGGAATAGGTTCATAAACAGTAGCTTTCTCCAATGTTTTAAAATTAAGAGTAACAACAAATTCTGTCCCTTTACCTTCTTTGCTTGTCAATGAAATGGTTCCGCCCATCATATCAACGATATTCCTGGTGATTGCCATACCAAGTCCTGTCCCTTTAATTCCACTTTGAGTAGAGGATCGTTCTCGTGAGAAAGAGTCAAACACATGTGCCTGAAATTCTTCAGACATGCCGATTCCATTATCCCTGATTCTGAATTCAAAGGCAGTAAATCCCTTTCTGTTACATGGTTTCTCAGATACACGAATATTGATCATACCGCCTACTGGAGTAAATTTAATGGCATTACTTACGATATTTAAAAGAATCTGGTTCAGACGTAATCTGTCAGTGATAACATTCTCATGGACAACATCCTGCGTGTCAATATAAAGATCCTGCTGCTTTGCCTGAATATTTCCCTGTATAATCGTTTTTAGATCATGGAGAATATCCGGAATGCAGACTTCCTTTTCTTCTATCTTAACAACACCGCTTTCAATACGGCTCATATCCAGAACATCATTGATCAGACTCAAAAGATGCTGGCTCGATGTCCCGATTTTTGTCAGATAATCCTTTACCAGATCCGGCTGATCCATATGTGCTGCTGCAAGGGCGGTGAAACCAATGATTGCATTCATAGGAGTGCGGATATCATGTGACATATTATTTAAAAATGCTGTTTTTGCCTTATTTGCATGTTCAGCGGAAGCGAGAGCAATCCGAAGGGCATCTTCCTGCTGCTGTGGAACTGTATAATCCTCCACAAACAGGAACACATTCTTTATATCTGCACTTTCCCTTGTAAAGTCAAACTGCATGAAACGCATCTCGCCATTCAGCATAAAATTGATCATAACATGATGTATGATATGTTCTGCTGTTCCCTTTACGATTGCTTCCATCGTCATCTGCTGTTTTACCCGATTAAGATCATCTATATTGCCAGATGCATAACGCATTATTTTCTCACAGATATAATCATCAAACATTTGCTCATCTGACTCTGGAAAAATATTTTCACCATTTAACAGGTTTGTATCCTGATGAAGCGTTATGCATTTTCCTGTATCTTCAAAATCAATGTACAGGATTTCTATATAATGGTTTTTAAGAGCTTTTTCATATATTGCAGCCTGAACTGCTTTCTCCAACAACTGAATTCCTTCTTGTGTCAAACAGACAGTGCCTACTTTTTCTGCAACTGGCTGCCATTTCACTTATTACTGTGTTTATTATTTTAAAGTTACTATTTTTCTTGTTGTCTTATGATTTCCGCTAACATTGACAGAAGCTTATCAACCTGGATCGGCTTTGCTATATGTCCATTCATTCCGGCTGCAATAGCCTCTCTCTTATCTTCTTCAAATGCATTTGCTGTCATTGCAATGATCGGTATGCACGCTTTATCCTTATCTGGCAAATTTCTGATTGCCTGTGTTGCTTTATAACCGTTCATTTTCGGCATCTGGATATCCATCAGGATCATATCATATGTGCCTGCTGGCATTTTTTCTATCCTGTTTACACACTGAATGCCATCCTCCACACGATCTATCTTAAGACCTGCACGTTCGAGTATTGCCTCTGCAATCTCTGCATTCAGATCATTATCCTCTGCCAAAAGGATATTCCTGCCTTCAAGGATTTCACTCCTTGCTCCAGGCTCTTCCATATGCTTTTTTACATAATAGCTTTCATCCGCTATTCTGTGTTTTAATGTAACTGTGAAAGTACTTCCCTTTCCAAGCTCACTCTCTACATTTATTGTTCCACCGAGCAGATCAACATATTTCTTAACGATTGTCATTCCAAGTCCGCTTCCTGCGATCTTGCTCTTTGTGGTGTTCTGCTCACGTGTGAATGCCTCGAAAATCTCTGTCAGATACTCCTTACTCATACCGATTCCGGTATCGCTGACTCTCGTCCTCACTATCATGTATCCGGACTCATCACAAGGTAATTCATCTACATCTACCATAACAGAACCAGCGGCTGGAGTATATTTTATGGCATTACTCAGGATGTTGACCAATATTTCTTTTATCTTGGTAACATCTGTCAATACGTGCTCATGTTCTACATTCATCGTGTAATGAAGCGCAATATTCTTTTTCCTTGCTTTCTCATCAAATACTGCAAACAAGAATTTCCAGACATCTTCAATCCGACAGTAATTCTCATCAAGCTCCATCCTTCCGCTCTCGATCCGGGCCATATCCAGTACATTATTTATGATTGACAGGAGCAGATTCCCGGACTGCTGCAGTTTTTCCAGATGTTCTAAAGTCTCAGGCATGTCTTTTCCATTTAATTCATTCTCCATAAGCTGTGCATACCCCAAAATTGCATTCATAGGAGTACGGATGTCATGTGACATATTGTTAAGGAAACAGGTCTTTGCGAGACTGGCTTCTTCTGCTTTTTTCAGAGCGATTCCCAGTTTGTCATTAAGCTTTTGTGTATCATTTGCAGCAAGCTTTGCGGCAGCTTCTGCTTTCCTTGCCTTCCGTAAAAGTATGAGGATAATACCAATGATAGTGAGTACAAAAAATCCTGCCGTAACAAAAAAAGCAAGCATATTGTCTTTTACAAAGTCCAAAAATGTTACCTTATCTGCTGTACTGTCATAAATAGCAAGTGCACTTGTAAGCATGTCAGATGGCATAGCCTTTAAGGTTTTATTCAATATTGATAAGAGGGTTCCCTCTCCACCTCTAACTGCAAAGCATGCCTCCATTGTTTTTGTAAGTGGAACACTCTTGAAATTTTGATCGTTATCATATTTCAGAGCCTGACTGGTTCCCATGAGAAAACAGTCTGCTTTTTGATGAATGACCATATCTGCCGCATCAGCAAGCGAATTGCAATCTACCAGCTTCCATTGGGGATAACTGAAAGCAATATGCTGTTTTAAGGCATCTTTTTCCTTTGGCACAGCTACTGTATACACCCTGTCCTCATTAAAATTTTTCTCATCCGTTACCGCCATCAGGCTGTAGGTCCAGGCAGTGTTTGTAAGTGCATAGCCGTTTTTTTCTGCGAAATCAGGATTCCTGCCGGCATAAAAAATCATGTCAATTTCATGATCCTGCAGCGCCTGAAGCATTTCGTTGTATTCATCATATTCCTGTATATCAAATTCCAGCGTTTGATTCCCCAGACAGTCTTTGGCATAGGAAATATATTCTGCCAGCATACCGGTAAGTTTTCCAGTCTCTTCGTCTATGGAAAATACTGCAGGATCATTGTTCAAAAAGCCTATCTTTATATGGCCATGTTCTTCCAGCCATGATTTTTCTCCGCCTGTGAGACTCTGATTATAATCAAGCGTAAAATACTTCTTATACAAATCTGCCATAAAAAAGGGACTATCCTGTTCCAGCTGACGCATAGCATAATCCAGCTCCGTCTTGATATCGCTGCGCTCTTTATTTATTGCAAAATATATGCCTGATTTGCCGATAGTTGTAACGGCTGATATTCCCTGTTCAGACCAGATAGATTCCTCCAGAGATACAAAACAGTCGATCTCATGATTTGCTAATTTCTTTTCGACATCATCATCATTATTCACATTTACATGTTCTGTGTGTATGCCATTCTTACTTTCCCATTCTGTCAGCATGATTTCAGGTTCTGTATCCATGAGCACACCTACACGTTTCCCATCCATAAACTTGAAATCAGACGTCCCAATATCCGTATCCGATAAATCAGCATAAAGGATATATTTTTCCTCTCCCATGGGTTCATCTGGAAAAAGCATCTTTTGTGCACGTTCATCGGTGTAAGAGATATCACCCATGATATCAATCTCACCATTTTCAAGCTTATCAAAACAGTTGGACCAGTCACATTTCACATACTCAAATTTCCATCCGGTATAACCTGCCAGAGCCTGCATGAGCTCGTAGCCATATCCTCGTCTGACACCGTTTTTGTCGACATAATTAAAAGTATCCTCAAATGAACCGACACGGATAATCTGTGGCTGTTGTTTTTCATCATTATTCGTTTCAGCTGCCTGGCAGTGTACCGATAACATCATCCAGATTCCCAGGACCACAAATAGT
>ERZ1026852.542-NODE-542-length-23150-cov-23.259710_pt1 | contig 23150 bp, 16 predicted proteins | sample MGYA00380156_ERZ1026852 | MGnify/ENA primary metagenome ERZ1026852 (study PRJEB33269, sample SAMEA4719792) | human gut metagenome | biome: human-associated habitat; feature: organic feature; material: feces | place: Cameroon | collected 2013-10 ...
TGCTGCCGCGGGTTACAAACCCGCCCCCCAATTAGGCAGACAAATTGCAGTTTATTTTTTACACGTTACTTATCGCTTAATGAACTTGAAGTTTTTGAAGTAAACTTGCTGTTCTGTACCACTGATATTAGTGATACGGAGTTTTGAAGCTTGCATACCACCGAGTTCATTGCCTGTGTGGATAACAGGGTCGTCGGCCTTGTAGTGCAATAGGCTTACTTCCTTCCAAGCACCCTTCGTGAAGAGTTCTAACTTAAAGCACTTAGCTACATCGGCCTTGCCCAAGTTGAACTCCATACCAGCAAACGTAATGTCGCGATCACCCTCGATGGTGAAAGCTGCGTTCTTCGGCCACTTGATCACTTCAAGCGAAGGTGATACTGTTACGTCATTGCCGCGCACACTGATAGGTTGCAATGCCAACTGGGGCACATCGGTTACAATCTTGAATGGATTGTACTCTGACGAATTGTCAAGTTGCGTGCCATTTGCCTTGTTGTAAGCATCTACCGTTTGACTAAAGAGTTTATTCAGCGTGGGCAATAATACCTTGGTGGCTACCTTAATGCCAGGCTGTAGGGCATGACGCACGTCAGAATTCTCCAATTCGTACATCTGCACTTGCAAAGCATGCGCCTGCTTATAAGCCATGTCAAATTTAGGAAAACCTGCATTATTGGGATAGAGCTGATTCATAGCCATAATGCAAGTGGCAATACCATAGTCAGCCACGTTCTTACCCTGCAAGAGCCAAGGACGCAATTCGCGCTTCAACTCTGGATTGGTATTATCGGCCAAGAGTTCGTCAACGGCCATACGCAGTTCATAGCACTTTATCGTCAACTGTTGTAACGACTTGGGGTCAGACTTCAGCGCGCCTTCGGCAATGCTCTTCAGCTCATCGCCCTCTTCGCGACGGAAACCATGACCATTGGGGCCGAGGTCCTTATTATACAAGGCAAAGGTGCGAAGGGCTTCATAATTGTCGGGGAGTACAGCCTTTAAACCCTTTTCCCAGTCGCGCTGATAGTCGTAAGCCTTCATGTTCCACGTGTAGTCGGCAATGCCGTAGAGTGAAATCTTTGAAGCCTCAGCATGTTCCATAGGGTTAGAGACGAAACCTGAAACGTCGTCTGCAATGTCAAGGCCATTACCATAAGCCGGACCAAGGAGAATGTGATCACGCACGAAGTCGCTAACGGGGAAGTTCCACCAGATGTAAGCCTTGCGGTCGATACGTTGGTTGATCCACTCCATGCTCTCCTTGTCAATGCAATGAACGACGGAGTTACCCGTCCACATGATCTGAATGCTCTTGTTCATCTTTGTGCCCAACGTGCGGAGGTAACCACCTGCATCGTTAGCCCAAGCACGGTTGTACTCCGTGGGGCACATGATGAGCGGACTCACATCGTGATGCTTCTTAACAAAGTTGTTGTCTACGTAGTTGAGCAGTTCGGCTTGCTTGTCGCCCTTAGCACCCTCGCCCCAGATGTCGTCAAAGAATACGGCAAAAGAGCGAATGCCTAAAGCATACATCTTCTCAAACTTGGCGATTAAGGCATCGCGGTCGGCATCGTTCCATTTGATGTCAACACCCGGGTGAATAGCCCAATAGAAGTTTACGTTATTCTTCTTCGCACATTCGTTCAACTCTTGAATGCGCTTGGCTTCAGCATCGGGATAGGCTACGCGCCAGTGGTCGCGGTGATAAGGGTCGTCTTTAGGACCATAGATGTAAACGTTCATTTTGTTGCGGCCATAGAACTCTATTTGGCTCAAGCGTGCTTTGTGGCTCCAAGGCGTGCCATAGAAGCCCTCTACCGTGCCACGGAAGGGAACGTCGGGCCAGTCGGTCACGGTGCAGCACTCTAACTTTCCTTCAGCCATTGACTGTAACAAGGTCTGTACACCATAGATTAAGCCTGCCTTATCGGCACCAGCTATAACAATCCCTTTCTCACTAATGTTGAGGTAATAACCCTCTGCGTGATTGGGAATAAGTTTGGCCACTTTGCTAATGCACTTGTCGCCTTTTACGCCCAACGTAAGGGTGTACTTTGACTTATACAAGGGTGACACTTTGGCTTTTTCGAGCATTACAAGTGCCGTTTCGTACACCTCGTTGTTGCTCTGCTCATTGGTAACGATTTTCCACGTTTTGGGCAAAGTGTTCAAGAACTTTCCTGTGCTCACCACTTTCTGTGGCACGGGGTTGACTAAACTAATTTGTGCTGTAGCAGGCATTGCTGTCAGCGCAGCCATCATAAGGCTGGTAAGGATGTGATTATGTTTCATAGAGGAAATGTGCAAATGCTTGGTGAATGTGCAAATGTGCAAATGCTTGGTGAATGTGCAAATGTGCAAATGTGAGAATGTGCAAATGTGCAAATGTGCAAATGTGCAAATGTGAGAATGTGCAAATGTGAGAAAGTGCAAATGTATAGATGCGCTATTTATGCGTCATAATATCCAGAACGCATCGGTCGGTTTCGTTCATGGCATCAGCACCAATGCTTACTAAGTTGCGAATGCTTTGGTCAACATCGTCGTCGATAATGCCTTCCACGCTTGTGACGCAGTTGCCTTGCATGGCCAACATGGCCGATAGCACGGCGGTACTAACGCCCGTGGTTAACTTTAGCGCGCAACTGGGTTTGGCTCCGTCGCATATCATACCCGTAAGGTTGGCTATCATGTTTTTCACAGCAAAGGTCATTTGCTCATAATTGCCACCCATTAAATAGGTAATGCCGCAACTGGAACCTGTCGCTGCTACTACGCAACCACATAAGGCCGACAAAGTACCTAAATTGAGCTTTATATAAATGGCCGTGAGGTGTGAGAGCATCAAGGCACGTGTCATCTCTTCAGCCGTATTATGATTTTCTTCGGCAAAGACGACTACGGGGTTGGTCGCACAGATGCCTTGATTGCCCGACCCTGAATTGCTCATCACAGGTATCATTGCTCCTGCCATACGAGCATCGCAAGCACATGAAGTAGACGAAAGTATGTGTGAGAAGATATTGTCCCCCATAATGCCACGTCCTAAGGGACGACTGAGGGCTTTACCTAAACAATGGCCGTAGTTGCCTTCAAGCGAGAGTTGTGCAGCTCGTTTGTTGAGTCGACGCGCTTCGTTTATAAACTCGATGTCGGCTAACGGCATTGTAGTGGCATACTCCCACACTTTGTGCAGATTGAGTTGTAATTTGTCGGTTTGCAGTGCTTCACTCTCGGTAGCATCTGAGTCTTGAGGCGTTTCGTGCAATAGATCTACTTCTACCTCGTTGTCCTTGGCGATGTAGACAAAGCGCGTATGTTCACGTGCTATGACCACGGTAGCTTGGTGGCCATCAGCGTCAGCGGCTACTATTTCTACATACAACTTTTCAGTCGTATCGCTCTTGAGCGAAATGTTGATGCGGTCTTCGGCAATGAATTGTTTGCCACGCGCTACGGCCTCAGCGTTGCAATCGCGCAACACTTCAAGGCCATAGGCAGAACGACCAATCAGTGCGCCTAAGGCAATCGCTATCGGCAGTCCGACCATGCCCGTACCAGGAATGCCTACGCCCATGGCGTTCTTTAATATATTAGCACTCAGGCGTGCTTCAATGTGCGTAGGCAAGCTTCCTAAGGCCTCTACGGCTCGACTTGTAGCCAATGCCACACAGATCGGTTCGGTACACCCAATGGCAGGCACCACCCAATGGCGCACCAATTGGGTTATTTGTTGTTTTTCTTGTTCGGTGAGCACAGATATTTCAATTACTTTTTTTCTAATTTAAGACGATATGCACGGGGTGTGCAATCGTACACACGGTGAAAAGCCATATAAAAGGTTTGTCGTGACGAAAATCCAGCCAAGAGCCCAATCTCTTCGACCGTCATATCCTTATACTGGGTTGACTGCATCATCTTTACCACATCACGCAAGCGCAGACCATTCACCAAAGCAGTATAGTTATTTCCTGTACACGCTGAAACTGCTGCCGAAATGTAACGCGTATTGATGTTCAAGTCTTCAGATAGGCGTAACGTGTTGTAGGTTGGGTCACGATAAAGCTTTTCGCGTGTTAGCTTTTCAAGAATCTTGATATAGATTTCGTTAGCTCTTCCAGCCTTTAATCGATTGCAATAGGCTGGTTCTACTCTTAATTTTGGTTTTTCTGTTTTCATAAATAGTATATGACGCTTGCAAATGTAATAAAAAATTTTGACAAAAAGGGGGCTTATGTTGATAAGGTGAAAGCGATACTGAAACGTGGAATCTATAAAACGTGGAATCTCAAGGTCGCACTTCATACTACAATTTGTCTGCCTAATTAGGACGCGTTCCCCCAAGTGGTCGACAAATTGCAGTTTATCCAATTCCATAACTTTGCATTCTAACAAATTTGTTTCTATATTTAACACTTTTTATTACCCCCCCCAATTAAATTAGATATTTTTGTCTACATTTGTACATTAAAATACTTCAACACTTTATTTTTTACCAACTAAAAGCACTATTGCTTTAAACATAGCAACATGCATTATAAATTAATCAACATAAATTAAAAAAGTCTATGAAAAGATTTTACACTCTTTTAGCGTTATTACTTACGCTTACTACTACATGGGCACAGACATTACTCAGTGATTGCACGCCACTAAGCAGTGAAACGATTCCAACGGGGTATTATTTCATTGCGAGCACTGAAAGCAGTTTGTATGAAAAAGCAGACCCGTTCATTGCCGAACAAAATGGTGCTTTGTGCCTTGTCAACAAGGCAGATGTTACCAACGACCTTAGCACCAGCAGTTTAGGCGTTTGGTACATTACTAACACAGGCATTAAAAATAACAACGCAGATGGCGGCAATATTCAAACCTACACCATTAAGAGTTTACAGTCTGACAAGTTGTGGGCACCAGGCAACCCTGTAGTGTTGGCTAATCCTACAAGGGTTCCTTATTATAACATTGCTTACAACGCTGCTGGATATTACCAAATAAAAGGTACTACCGAAGGCAATATGGGCAATCACAATTGGATTAGTGCTACCAGTGCTACATCATTCTACAGAGACAATGGTACGAACTCACATTGGAAACTCATTCCCATTCCTACCAAGGAAATTACCATTAACTTTACTGACGAGAATGGTAGCAAGTTTAGCCAAACGTTTAGCAATGTATTGGTAGGCACTTACACCCCGACATTGAGTTTCTACACCAACATTTCAAGCATAAACGTTACCAACGATCAAGACACTTACGAGGCTACTTGTCAAAACAACTTCCCGTTTACTGTGTCTACTGATGCAAATAAGACTTGGAATTACCTTCGCTTGCGCCGCGATGCTGACCAAATCAAAAATTGCTTTTTGAAGGCAAAAGACAATGACGAAATCCAATCACGCGACAATGCTGTACGCACCAGTTTAACAACTTTGCGTGCCTACTACGATGACGAAAACTGCCAATGGGCCTTTGTTAAGAAAGAGGGAACGCCTTACAACTTCTACATCTACAACCACGCTAAGGGTGACGACAAAGTGCTTTACTTAGCAAGCGAGACCGAAATTGCCCTCACTATAAGTGATAAGAATGCTACAACGGGCTTTACCAACTTCTACATTCAACCCCAAGTATTCTCAGGCATTACCAATGGCTTTACCATTCGACCGAATAGCGAAAATACACATGCTGTTGGCGACCACAAAGGTGGTGTCTTGGGCTATTGGACCACTCGTGGTGCAAGTGAGTTGAATAATGAAGGTTCTGTATTCCAAGTCGTTGACTTGATTAGTGACTGCAAGACACTTGCTGCTGCAAGTTCTAACAACTATATAGGCTCGATAAGCACAACGGCATTAGCCGACTTAAATGCTACAACTACGTGGTCTAACTTCTTTACTAAATATGATGAGTTGAAGACCAATGCTACTCTCTATACTCAGCCCGTTGACGGACACCTTTACCGCGCTCACTTTACACAAGGTAACCTTTACATTACCGAAAACAATACGTTGGCCGATGCCAATGGCAACGTCAATACAAGTGATGAGTCGCGACTGATGAAGTTGGCCGATACTGATGGTGCAACAACAGCTACATCTCTGTTCAAGTTTGAAAATAAAGGTGACTATTATGTCCTTCAAAGTGCCAACTCTGGCCTCTATTGGGGACGTAAATCTGACGACAGCAACAACCGACTACAAATGGTTGCGAACTCAGAATGGGGCGGACACTACGTTGTTGATTATGACATGAGTCCAACATTAGGACAAGTGGGGCTGAAAGAGTTACTCACGACAGACGAAACCAAACGTTACCTTTGGTCAGCTTACTCAAGCATTCAAAACAACGACAATGACATCATTAAATTCCATAGCCGTTGTGAAAATGACAAGACGACAGGCACCATTGAAAGTGGAGCCGTATTAGCTATCGAAGAGCAAACCACCTACCCTATCACCTTTAAAGCTGACTATGCTACCTTGTGTTTGCCCTTTGCCGTCGACTTGGTTGAAGGCGTGAAGGCTTATACAGCATCAAATGCTACCAGCACTGAGTTGGCAATGGAGGAACTAACTTCTACTATTCCTGCTAACACACCCGTTATCTTAACTGGTACGAACGGCACGAGCTACAACTTGCCTATTAATTACGACAACACCACCACTTTTATTGGCACTAACTACCTGAGTGGTTCTACCGTTAAGCGTTCTAGCCTTGAAGCCAATACGTACTATGGCTTGTCAGTAGGCAGTGATAACACCGTGGGCTTCCACATCTCAAGCATCACCACCGTACCAGCCAACAAAGCTTATCTTGAAAAGAGCCGCTTGACCAACACTGATGCTGCAGAAGCCGTTGCATTGATTTGCAACTTTAATGGCGGGGGCGAAGTTACAAACATTAAGAGTACCACACTCAACAACGAAGCTAACGACATCTATTATGACTTAAACGGCCGTCGCGTACTTTATCCCACTCATGGTATTTATGTTAAGGTCAATGGTCAAAAGGTTTTTGTAAAATAAATAAGAAATATACAACGCAATGAAAAAGAAATATTCACAGCCTCAAGCTACGGCTATTGAGTTCTTTAGCGAAAACGACATGGCAGGTGCCACTATTACTGTAGGTTCTAATCACAGCGATGCCATTACCGACGAAGATAATTTCTTGTCTAACAAGAAAAACAACCCTATTTGGGGCGAAGAGAAAAAAGACATGTGGGATAATATGAACTAAATTCTTCGCTTTCGCGCACCTTTTCTCGCCATGGCAAAGTCGAAACACGTTTCACTTTGCTCATATGGCTTATCGAAAAGGTCCATAAAAAGGGTTCCATAAAAAATCCGTGCTTCGGTAAAAGCTTGCAAGGGCTTTACCGAAGCACGGATTTGTTTTAGCAGTAGTACTGAAATCTTTTTGAACAACAGTTTAATATTAATTGGATATTGTAGGTTTTACAAATTTATCGTACTTTTGTATAAGATAAGCTACGGCTCGGCATAACATTCAAGTAAACTTGACGTTCTGCGCTCGCCTTGTACTATCTTTGTATAGGATAAGTTGCACTCCGACTAACAAAGCGAACAATATTGTATTTGATTGCACTATCCATGCATGTAATAACAACGTAAATAGAAAATCTAAGTTATGGAGCAGACTGTATTTAATCCTGCGCAGAAACGCATACTCCACATGATGTCATTCGTCAATACACCAAAGGAATTAAACGCCCTTGAAAATGTTCTCTCAGAATATTTTGCCAAGAAAGTAGACGAAGAAATGGATAAATTGTGTGCCAATGGTGAAGTTACATTGGATACAATTGAAGGTTGGGGTGAAGAACACCTACGCAAATCATGCAAATGAGGAAAATTGTTCTTGACACGAATTGTCTATTGATGAGCATTCCAAGAATAAGTCCCTATCGTTGTTTATGGGACAGTTTTTTGGACGGTAATTTGACATTATGTGTTACAAATGAGATAGTGGAAGAGTATCTCGAAATACTATCACAGAAAACAACCTATGAGATTGCGTGCAATGTTGTTTCTGTTATCTTAAGTCGTCCTAATGTTGAGTTTATAACACCATATTATAAGATGCATCTTATTCAAGCAGACGAGGATGATAACAAATTCGTTGACTGCGCTTTTTCAGCAGGAGCAAGTTGTATAGTTAGTAATGATGCTCATTTCAATGTACTGCAGCAAGTAGATTTTCCAAAGATTTTTGTAATGAGAATATCAGAATTTATAAAGTTACTGTAAAGTCAACAACACAAAATCCGTGCTTCGATAAAGCCCTTACAAGAGTTTTACCGAAGCACGGATTTTATATTATTTGGTTCGCGGCAAAGCGCGAATTTATTATAGATTTCGTTAGCCCTTCCAGCCTTTAATCGATTGCAATAGGCTGGTTCTACTCTTAATTTTGGTTTTTCTGTTTTCATAAATAGTATATGACGCTTGCAAATGTAATAAAAAATTTTGACAAAAAGTCTTGAACGCAAGCTAACTTGGGGGCGACGCGTCCCCGCGTCGGAAGCAGTATGCCTTGAACGTCTGCTTATAGTCGCTTAGCGCGAGGACACGCTAACCCTGACTTCGTCAGTGCGCCACCCAAATACACCCATATTTTTGACGTAACTCATTGGCTTTCAATACGCGCCTTGTAATGGCGCAGAAAAGTGATGAAGTCAAGATTTGAATAATAATAAAGCACCTTCGCATTTCTGCGAAGGTGCTTTATTATGTACGCTCGGTATGAGCATAGTCTAATGGGTGCAAGTCTTGGGCAAGCCCTAATAGGTGATTTTTTTCTTCACCTATTTTCATCTCACCTTTATCTTCACCGTTTTCTCCATTCTATCTTCCGTGATCGCCTTTACAATATATAGCCCCGTAGCCACTTGCTTATGCCATGTTGTGGCATTGATGCCAGAGGCCGAAGTAAGGAGCTTACCATCGATGGAGTAGATGCTCACAGAGGTAAGTTTGCTGCCCAGAGAGCTTACTATGATAGTGCCACTCTGAGGCGAGAAGCAGCGTATGTGGCTATCGTTGCCACGGCTTGCGGTGTTGTAGATGGCGGTAGTGATATAATATCTGCCATGCTCGTTGGCAGCAATCTCTATGGCATGGTCGGCTGGGGTATAGGTGCCTGTTTTGGCGTCGAGAATATAGAGTGGGGTGTTGAGATATCTATTTGCCTCCAACTCCACAGCCACCATCTTATTTTCCTTTGCAATCACTCCAAAAGGCAATATTCCGATATTGGGCAATGCATTGAGCGCTGCAGCCTGAGTGCCAGCTATGGTGTAAACCTGCGGAATATTCTCCAGTTCGGTGTTGTTGAGCAGCTCTATATCCTCATCGTTGCAGAAGTCTTCGTTGGCATCATCCTTCACTATGACCTTGGCAGTAGCCATTTCTTTGCCACCCTCAATAACATGGATGTTCATCTTTGCTTTCGTCTCGGCTATTTTTCCTCCACCCGCCTTCCAGCGGTCTGTGGTCATGAGTAGGGTAAAAGTTGCATAGCTTATGCTTTCGTTTGCTTTAGCCTTTACGAAGAAAGCCTGCATAGGCTCAATCAGCAAATCTTCTTTACGATTGTATGTACCTTCTTTAATGAGATACGCCTTAAGCACCCCATCTTGAATAGTCCATACTTTTCGTTCAAACTTTGGGTTACCATTGAGGAAGCTATACATACTCAGCGTTGCTGTATACGGATTACCAACCATATAATAGCAGTTCTTGCTATGTGTGTTTGTGGTTAGTTGCTGTTTTATAGTTCCTAATTCATTCGCCGCAGTAACAGAAGCCACATTCAACTTATATATATCCGTTTTATTCACTGGAACTACCTTGATTAATGTGCCATCCGAATTGAATGGATTGTTATCAATAGTAGTATAGAAATATTCTTTATCCTCCTTTGGTAAACGGAAAAGCCACGTTGGTGTTACATTTTTATAATCGTCACCAGCCTTAATGGCAAATCCTCTGCCATCGGCATACTTTTCGTCCAGCTTGTTGTACACATGACTCCAATATAGCGACTCTATATTCATTGCGCCATCTGTTATTGTATCAATGCGATTATAACCATTAAAATAGTCATCTGCATTGTAGCCCGTTATGCCATCGATTACCTGTTCGCCGTTGCTGTCCCAATTGCGTTGGTATACTGGTGCTTCCACACGGTTGTTATTTGTAAGAGCAAACTCCATGCGTGTGAAAGCTTCCTTGTTTTCTCTACCACGCGACCCATACGTGGGATTATCTTTAACCGGCACAAAGAAGTCGCCTGCATACGTATCCTTCAAAGGTGATGAAATGATATTCCATTTATTTTGAGTCATCTCCTTTTCTACGTAAGCCTTATTATACACAAGGTAAGCTTGATTGAGTAATTCAGCTTGTGGCTTGAAGTATATTTCATCACAAATATTGCCCTTGAACGTTTCACAAGTAAACCAGCCTTCGCCTGTGTCTGAATGGTCGTTTGTGTTATAGTTCCATGTTGTTAGCATATCGTAAGCAATAGCCGCTGTAGCCTCCTCGCCCTTATAGTTTGTAAGTTTAAGGGCGATGTTGTTTCCTTCGCGGTATACGATATTGCCGAGTGCGGGATACACCTTATCCGTTTGGTCAGGTATAGTAACCTTAGAGAATTTCATTGGTGTATATGCCTGATTACTGTTTAGCTTGTCGTAAATTCCTGTACCATAATCAGTATAGTCAGTTTTATACAATTCAGCCGCAGTAGACCGTTTCCAGTTTAGGTCGTTGTTCCAGTTTGCATTAAGTTTGTTGGCAAGTGTAGAATTCCACGTCAGATATTCTGGCACCACCTTGAATGTGATGAAAACTTCTCCAGGACACGACTTTGTAGACCCCACGACATCTTGTTCGTACGAGAAGTTTAGCTCATACCAATAGCCTTCGTGTAGAATATCCAAAGCATTGTCGTTGTCGAAGAGTAAACTTATATAGCCTTTACCTCCTGTCAGCGAAGTTGCCTCAAGAGTTGTTTCCTTTAGTCTTCCTACAATCTGCTTTGTAGTAGAACCAAGGTTGAATGTTGGATCGTTTGAATCGGCAACAAACACATTTGAGCCATTCTGAAACTTAATCTTAGCAGCATCTTCAAGGTTTGCTACAGGCAATCTCAGTTCCTTTCCTGCTGCCAACATAGCCTTTATTTGTGGCAAGCCTATACGCACGCTGCGGTCGTCTGTAGGGTAAGCAACACTTGCATCACCCATAGTAAGTTTCGGACCGTCTTTGACGATACGCAGAGTAAAGTACATAGGGTCGGGGCAGATTTCGTATTTTATTGTACCCTCTGTAAATGTTGTTGTTACAGGGATTGCAGCCACCTTGTATACCCCAGTCTTTTCTGAGTTATACTGATAGTCGTCAAGATTGTTGCTTGCCGAAAGCAGTAATTGTCCGTTGTCCACATACTCCCTCAATAGTGCATAGCCTGTTGAATTTATGTTTTTATATCCCGCATCCAGACCTTTCACTTCGGTATACTCAGCTCTGCCGCGATAGTCAGCCAACGTTTGCAGCAACATGGGAATGGAGGCAAAATTGTTCTCCTTGTCGGGCTCGCTGAAGAACCAGTCTAATTTAACCTTATGCAATGTAATTGCACCACCATTCACCACGTCGGTAGTCAGCAACTTTCCGCTAATGTTAACGTTAGGCTTATTCGATCCATCGCACGACACACGCACCGTTGATACGGTATTTCCGGTAGCATCCGAAACCGTAAATTTTTGCTGTACAAGCTCAAATTCCTCACTATACAAAGAGCAAACATTAGTGGGTTTGCCCCATTCATCAGGCTTGTCAGGATCGTCTTCGTTAGGAGTAGTTACCGAAATGTAATACTTAGTACCAAAAGCCAAGTTGAAATGGCGATAGGCAAGCAACAGCAGTATATTCCCGTCCGCGTCCTTTGCAAACATTGGCGAATTGGTGCTACCTCCTGCTGCATAGCTTGGCAGCGTCTTGCTTGCGTTGTATTCAGCAGGCACTTCTGCCACCCCATATTCATCAGCTTTTCCGTCGCCATCATAGTCGATACCTGCAATAGGATTGCCATTCAAGTCGCATATACGGTAAAACAACTTTGAAGCCACCCCCACACCTACAACAGCCTGTATGTTCTCGTAGTGAGAGGTTATCATGAACTTAACGTCGTCGGTCGAACCTTCGAGCTGACTTGGACACACCGCTTTGTTCTGTATCACGTCTATCTTGGCATGCTGTATATATAATCGCAAGTCGTCAATAGCATAGTCGGCACCATTGGTGTTGTCGCACATATTGTCCACCACAATACGGAAGTCGGAATAGTTTTCCACTCCTGACTTTTTTCGTATCACCAGTCGGCTATACACCTGGAACCACTTGCCCAGCTGTCTGTCGCCTGCAGTATTGTTGGCAAGGTCGCCCGAGCTAAACGACGAAAGCAATCGTTGATAGGTTACTTTGCCCTGCTCGTCCTTTATGACTCCATATAGTCTGAACATCAACTGAGGTTGTGTCTTTCCAGACGTAAAGTCAGCCACTGCTCCTGCGAAGATAAGACGCGCTCCCGAACACAAGTCGGCCTTGAAGTCGATAGTTGCAATCTGTCGGCTCTCATCCGAAGCATCTACATACAAGAAGTGTCCATACTGCTTGCCGCCCGTAAGTTCATAGGTACGGTCGTAAAGTACTTGAGAAGCCCACCATTTGTACATCTTTTTTCCACCAGCAGTCTCTTGGCTAGCGTCCGACACACCCGGCACGTTCGCACTCTTGTACAATCCATACTCGCCGTGTATAACACCATAATCATCAGGCCAACTTAGGTCGCGCAGTTGTGGATAAGTATAACTATACGCACGTTTGTCCCATTGCGAAGACAGCGTAGAGATGTTGTTAGCTGCTGTAGGTGCGTCCAATGTCAGCGTATTATTGTCATCGTCAAACGATATAGGCTTTGTAGCTTGCTGATAGTGGGTGTTGAGGTAGCTATATGTGCGGTCGTTATCGCCATCAGCAAAAATCTGCTCACGCGTCTTTGGATAAGTATTATTATACAATATCTCGTAATTGGCTATCGGAGCCATGTCGTTGCCATTTTTGGCATAACACACAATATACACCACATCTCCAAAAGTAATGGTTGGTTTTGAAGTTGTCTTTCCGTCCAATGTCAACCACCCATTACCATTTGTCATAATGGTATTCATGCTTGTAGCCGACCATATCTGATAATTCTCATTAGCATCTCTTGCTAGAATGGTATATTTAGTCTTGGTCTTATCATAAGCACGCCATTGATAACGTGTAGCCTGCACCATTTTGGTCTTATCAAAGTCGGCACGTTTTATCAGATGTGCATCATCTGCTGCATATACGTGATGATTGGTTTCCTTAAGGGGATAAAAATAGTAGTTGCTTGGCAACATATTGACGCGTATTGCCATAGAGGAATTCGCGTCTTTAGCACCAAATAATATTTGGCGGTTGTCCTCAATCGTCAAGTCGGAGTTAGCCGCACGCTTGTCTGTCGGAAACGCATTGACGATATTCTCTGCTATATTCTTTGCCGACCTTATGTGGAAGATATATCGTATTTGCAGTGTAGGCTCACGCTGGAAATATCGTTTCTTGTTGAAGTAGCCACCAGCCTCAAAGGGGTCAAAGTCGATATATTTACTCACATCACATGCTATTTCCTCTCCTTCCCAATTAGCGTTTGCCGCCTCGGTTGGTGCAGTATACTTTACACCCTGTCTTATTCTACTCGGTCCATACTTTTCACCACTTAGAGACTTTTTCCAAGCAAACAGACCACGCACATTGTTAGCAGCATCGCTTACCTCTTCCAAATAGCTGTAATAGCTGTCGTATTCTGAGAGCCTGCTGCTTTTCATGTCAGTCTTATAGTCATACCATCTGATGTAGCCCTTTGGCTCGTTTGAGCGATTTTGCCTTGTACCGTCCGTTGTATATCCTTCAAACGGCAATAGCAAGTCTACAGCCTTTCCTGGCTCTACATAATAGGTATATTCATACTCATGCACCTGCTGCATCATCTGTCCATAAGGATTGGCCAGAAGCGGTCTGCCAGTCACGCCCCCCCAATGTTTGAACACACTCTGTTGTGCATGAATGGTGGTGGCACAGCATGCCAACACCAGAAAGCATAAATAGATGTATTTGTATTTGTTCATAATACACTACTCTTTTATAATTTCCACTTTATACGGAATGTCATACCCTAAATGATTGATACCTATCAGCACCTTGTGTATGGCATATCCATTGCGGTTGCCAATTACGCCCTCTATGGTGTGTCGCGATGGCACTGGTGTGGGTATACGGTCGTATATACATACCCCATCGCCGTCGGGTTGCAATGTCAATGTCTGCCAACCGGCAAACACCCAACCGTCGGCTGCATCGACACCAGGTTTAAGTTCAACACCATCGCTTATGCGCACTACATAAGGTATGAGATGAAACTCGCCGTAACTCTTAAATCTTATGGTAAGCATCTCGTCGTTCTGTTCAACAGTAGGCAGCACGCCAATGGGGGTAAACTGCTCTACCTTGAATCTTACACGATAGTCGTTTAGCTTTATTGGTATCTCAAGATAGTCGTTTCGCGATATTGTGTTCCAGTTTGACAATGCACCACGATGGTTCATTGTGGCATGGTCGGTCTTAACGCTCACTACAAAGTAGTTTGGCATTCGAGCTATCGACTCATTGACGTAGAAACTTATTATCGTCGGTGTCGTAGTATTTGCCTTTACCACCACTTCAGGGTCGAGATTTATAGTAAACATCTCTTTCGCTGCCGAAGCATTGATATGTGGTTCAACAGCTGTGCCATTGTTCTTGCCAGGCAGCAGATACAGATTGTTAGCCTCGTTCTTGGTAATATCTGTAAGCGCCACTTTCTTCAGCGTGATGTCGTTTGGCGTGTCGTTGGTTATCTTCAGCTTCACCTTAGCCACCATTCTTATCACTTCGAGATCGACATCTGAAGTGTTCTTCTTTATCTCTATGGTCTGCTTGTTGCTCATAGGTATGCCGCCAGGAAAGTCGGCTGCCGTAAGCACATTGCCATTTACGGTATATAGCTTATTGTCGAAGTCGGCAGGGAGCGGCGTATTAGATGTAGAATAGTCGATATTCGGGTCGAGCCCCACATTCTCAGGTTTAATATTAGCGAAAGAATAGAATGTAGTTTCGCCTGGTTCTATCTTAGCCGTAAGCGTGCCCACCCAGCTCTTCTCCTCAGCATAATCTTCACTAACAAGCAGATGTTTGATGATGCCATGCTGTACAACGATGGTGAAGCAGTTATTCATCATCTCGCCTTTTTCGGCATTGGCATCGGTCCATTCCAGCGAACCGCTACTACGTGATGCTGCGCTTCCTGTCGGGGTTGAAATATTTATGCGCACAGTTACAGGCTTGCTATCAATTGTTGGCTCGGTAGTAGGGTCTGACGAACAACAACATAGAGCAAGTGATGCAATGAACGAGACTATCAAAAGCGATATTTTCTTCATATATATTATGTCACTTTTAGTGGTACGGTACTGATTTACCTGTTAACCCGTTAACTTGTTTGCTAATTCCGCCAACGCGTTTACATTATTATTTCTTCGTCGTATTCTCGCTTATTCCATCTTCTTACGTGCAGGTTTACGATGAGCTTTCCGCCCTCTTTGTAAACCATGAATGTATAGAAGTGGTTACGCTGTATATCGTACGGCGTGCCTGTAGGTTCTCCGGCTGTGTCGTAGTTGCGAAAATACAGGGTATATGTACCTTCGTGTTTGCCGTTTCTGTTCAGGTTAATTGTTATAGTAGCAGGTGTAGCACCACTACTGGTATTGTCGTATTCTGGTATGTATGTCGCTCTCTCCTCCACCAAGTCAATACTTGCCTCCCTGCTGTCAAACACATGCAGCGAATTGTTGAAGCGTATATCCTGCGTCCTGTCAGCCAGCTTATAGTTATTGGGCAGACAATAGCCTTTGGTATTATAGTTGTTGATGTGCATGCTGCCTATAGAGTAGCCGTACGACGGCATATCCGAGCGCATACCAACTCTCACCTTCGCCATAGCTCTTAGCAAATATATTGGCTCTGTCATATCTGTTTGTGTGCCGAGGCTTAGTTTAGTCAGCGAAGCCACGCCCCACATTGGTATATATTTTCGTATGCCCGTATCAAGGTTATATGTCAAGTCGGGTAGTGAAATGGTGCTAAGTTTTGAAGCATTGCAGTTAGCCACAATCATTATCTTCTTAGCCTTTGCAATATTGTCTTTAGCATTATTCCACACTCCAGTTATGGCATATTTATTGCCCGAAGGGTCGCTCATAGGTATAACCTTTATAATCTTCACATCCCCGATGATGTTGCCCCCTTTGTCGCAGATGGCTATATACAAGTCGTCGGGGTTAATCATATTTTCCTTTTCAATGCCGGGCAGCGGATGATCGTAGTCGTCCCATCCCTCGTTGGCGGCACGAGTCGTCTTGATATCTGACACCGCCACCGTAAAGGCTACACGTACATCGTTCATAGCGATAGCGTCTTCTGCGTTGCTATCTGAGCAAGCTGCCATTGCCATGCATAGCATTATGCCGACAACCGCTATAAGGGTAATATGTTTAATATGATATAGCATCAAGTATTACTCTGTTAGAATTATAAAGTATCGTATTCTATATCTCTTGAAATCTTAACTTCTCTTTCTCTACATTTCAGTATTTTGCAACACCACACGCCAAGAGTTTATATATATATTGGCGTTTAGCCAATTTAAGCGGTCGTCTACAAAGAAGATGAAGTTATAGTCGTCCTGTCGGTCTAAGTATTCTTGGTCAGTCATCGTCTTGTTGTAGTTTCCTTTCACAAGCAATGCATAGTCGATGAGAGGTATGTTGAACACCATTTTTCCGTTGTTTGTATTATAAACCTTAAGTCGTGGGTGTTTTGTAGCAAACAATCTGTTTATGGTCATCTCAGCCACTACAGCCGACACCTGTGTTTCGTTCTCGTTCACAGCTCTAACGCTACCGTCGTGTTGCGCCCATGGGCGATAAGTTATCGAGTCGTCCATTACAGGTGTGTTGTCGTAGGCAAGCCAACCGTTATCGTCGTCTATCTTGAAGTCAAAGTCGCTGGCTTTTAGCTTTTTGCCAGATGTGTTTTGTATCACCACTTTGACGTTGTTTGTATTCTTAGTTAGTGGCACCGTTATGGTTTTTGTTCCATAGTCTTCCATACGCATGTCCACATTTTTAGAGTATCCGTGGTATAGAGCTGTCAGGTCGTGCTGTATATCTCTGGTTGTTCTATTGATCTTACAATCGAGTTTAGCGATATCGTTTGTTGCATCGCCGCTTGTTGTGTATGTGTATGAGTTTGGCTGTCGTTCTTCGCCTTCAGCCCATACATGCAGGGTGTATATGCCTGGTTTGATATCGAGTTTCATATAGCCTCCATTGGCAGCTATATCGCTCACTTTTTCAGTCTTATTGAATACCAGGTCGCCATTTAGATTATAGGCATGCAGGGTCACCGTCTTCACTGGTGAGGTGAAGATGTCTATAAAATCCATGTTCATATCGTAGCAGAACCTTACTCTCAAGTCTTTTTTACATCCGTCCATGTCCTCGTTCATCATAGAGCAAGAAGATATGGCTAATGACAACATAAGAGCGAGAGTTATCTTGTTTGTAGTGTTCAAGATAGACCTTAAGTATCTCATATAAGCAGAATGTAATGTATGTACTATTATTTTTTGATATCCTATGTTATAGTTGGTACGGCACTAAGCCGTGCCAACTGTGTGTATAGAGAGATATTATGCTTACGCGTTGGCGGAATTAGTAAACAAGTTGACAAGTTAACAGGTAAGTTTGCCAAGCCTTTTTAAGCTTCTTACCATTATGACGTAGTGTATTGCATACTTACTCGTTAACCTGTTAACCTGTCAACCCGTCAACCCGTTAGTTACCAAGACTTGCGTTTTGGTTTACCACACGCCACTGCAGTACCTGAACGCGTGCTGCAAGGTAGGTGTTTTCGTAGGTAGGCACAGCTGGGGCAACAACCTTATCGGGGTCGTATACAGGTGTACCAAAGCCTGTGATACCTGACAAGGTAATCTTGTAGAAGTGGTTGCGCACAATACCATATTCGGCAATTTTGTTAGCACTTCCAAGGTGCTTGATAGGAACATAGTAGTAAGCTCTACCGCCCATTCTGATTTCAGCCTTATCTGCCTCAATGGCTGCCAATACTGTAGCCTTATTTACTTCAGTGAAAGTAGGAGTGGTGCCTGTAGTTGTCTTGGTGTAATACTTCGTACCAGCAGGGTCGTTTGCCAATGTCGGAGTTACGCGATATTGTTGCATAGTACCATCAGGATTCTTAAAGTCGATGTCCTCTTTTGAAAGCTGAGTATAAGTTGTGGCATCAGTACTTGTGTAATACTGCGAGAATGTCAATGCTACCTGCTTCTTAAGATTGTCAATTCCAAGAATAGACACACCATTGTATCTACAAATTTCGGCATTATGCCAGTTGCCGGCAGCATCCTCGTATCTAAGAGTGGCTGCAACTGCAAACTTTGTCAGATCGTTGTTTTTCAAATCAGAGACTTCACTTCCAGGCGTGTTAGGCAATGTGTACAATACGTCCTGCATCTTGTTGGCTTTCAATTGGTTAAACGTAGGATTAACAGGCTGATTGCCGCCCGCGCCTGCATCAAATCCAACTGAAGCTTCCCAGAAACAACGGTGATAGTCGGCTGTTGTCCAAGGAGTAAAACCTAAAGTTCCGTTGGTCCATGCCTTATCTACCTGCTTTTCTACCTCAGCCTTGCCATTCTCATCTGCCAAGCCCCAGCCATCGATAACAGCATAAACATCATAATCGCCGGTTTTTCCAACAGCAGTTTTTGTACCATATTTGTCAGCGTCCCAGTTTGTACCATTGCCAAGCTCAAAGGCTTCATTGTCAACATCGGCAGTAACCTTAGCCACAACACGCTCTACATAGAGGTCAACAGGTTTTGCCTTGGCAGATTCTGCCGAGGTTGTTACATGACCTGCAACAAGCGATGCACAAACATCTTCACCTGCATTGACATATACAGAGTTGCTCATTACAAAGTCAGACACAGCACCGGTAGACGCATCCTTCTTGTAGAATTGGCTGCCTACTGCAGAATAACGAAGTTCGCTCAATCTCATTACATCACCACCTGTTTTATTTTGGAGTGTTGTAGCCTCAACAGTTCCTGGATTAACAACTGCCACAATAGCAGCAGGAGCAGCAGACTGAACACCATTGATTACGAGCACGGTTTGCGTAATCTTCTCTATCTGTGATGGTGTGCCTGAAGTTGTGTCGTCAGCAGGAGAAGCCTCAAGCCAGTTCTTTTCTCCGCCACCTTCTACACCCGCAACACCAGGATTCTTAATAAGATATGGCGAACCATCACCATTGAAGAAGTAGAAGCGCACCTTTTTGATAGTGCTTTCCTCCGTAGTTCCATTCTCATAGTCATCAGTACCACGTGTTGTAGGAGTAGATCCTACATTCACAATGTTCACAGCGAGATACTGCGGGTCACTACCAGGTTTTGTGCCGCCACCCATCTCTTCTTTGTCAGAAGCACATGCGGTCATCATCAATGCCACACATGCAAAAGGGAATAATTTAGGAATCTTCATAATAGGAAATTAAGTTGTTATTAATAATGTTGATATTTACTTAATAATCTCTTCATATATTTTTCGTGCCGCCTCAGCCTCAGGGCTGTTGCCAGCCTTGTCGAGATATGGCTTGGCACTCTCTGCGTCGCCAGCATTCAAACGCATGCAAGCAGCATTAAGGTTGGCAGTCGGGTCGTTAGGAAACATGCGCACCGCAATTTCCATCACCTCGTTAAACTCCTTCGAGCCAGGCTCGTAGGTTTGTGCCACCATAAACATCTCGTTTTGCGATAGCAGTTGCGGACGAGTTGTTATCAGTTTCTTTGCCTCTTCCACATTGAATGGACGAATCTTGTATTTTATGTGATAGTCAGAGCGGCGCAATGCAGGATAGTATGTTGCATGCAAAAACTTGTATTCATCGGTATATTCAGCCTTTATCCGTGCCTCGCGTTCGTCTTCCTTCAGCGATGTGTCGTTGGCAATGCTGAGTATCTGCTGCTTGTGCTCCATGTTGTTTCCGGCAATATATTTGCACAGCCCCTCCCAGTCTTCGGCGGTATGCGACACAGTGAATATCTCTTTATCGAGTTTCACCATGCGCTGCACATATTCCGTCAGCGTTTTCGCACGTGCTTGCGCCAAATGGTTGTTGCTCTCGTATCTTCCTTCAGGCGATGCAAAGCCATGAATATTGATGCCCACTACGGTGATATTCTTGTCAGCCTTCAGCGCCTCGATGGTTCTCACTATGCTGTCCAGCTGTTCGGGGTTTCTGCGATATTGTGGATTCAGCTCTGTGCGGTTCACGGGGAAATCAATGTATGCCGTTTTGCTCAGCTCCTGAATTTTCTCTGCCACCACCTCTGGACGCACATACATTGCCGTAGGTCGTCGATATTCAGCCAGTTCATAGTGTTTGTTGCCAATGTTGTCGCCACAGCCGCAAAGGTCTTCGCTTATGCTCACCCTGTAGTTGCCCAACCTTTTGTCGTAGCTCATCGATTGCAGATATTCAATCTGTTGCGGCTTGCCGTTTTCTCTCCTCACCACATACGCCTCGTCGTTTTTCGCCTTTCTCCCGTTGCGTTGCTGCATTATGTGCTGTCGTTTGCCGTTTATCACCATCTTTGGCATCACCACCTCGCCATCGTCGGTAGCTATGGTTGGCGTGAACACAAACTGGTTGTTGGCACCCATCTTCAGTTTGTCCAGGTTCACAGTCATGGCAAGAGTCACCTTTTTGCCCATGCTCTTAACCCTCACATTCTCTATCGTTATGCTTTCGTTGGCTATATGCACACGCTTGCAGCCTTGCCCGTAGCATGTAACTGCGGCAAGGGTAAGTAGCGGTAATATGAATCGAATATTGTGTTTCATATCTTTGCTCTTATATATATACTTAGGAAAAGATAGGGGGTATTCTCTACGCGTTGGCGGAATTTGTAAACAAGTTGACAAGTTAACGGGTTAACAGGTAAGTTTGCCAAGCTTTTTTAGCTTCTTACCATTATGACTTTAACATAATAAATAGTGTATCGCATACTTACTTGTTAACTTGTCAACTTGTTAACTTGTCAACTTGTTAACTCGTTAACCTGAAATTCCGCCAACGGATATTCTCTGTATTAGTTTATCACATAAATCAATGATATAGCGGCTTTGGTAGGACCAAAATAGTTCTTGTGACTACTCTTTAATTTCTTGCCACAAGTTCCGCATTTCATCTCGTCATATTTGATATAATCATATCCCACGCCCAGCGAAGCTTCAAGGTTCCAATGGCGAGATATTGGCCATTGGTAGCCACACGAAATGCCACCGCCTGCATACCAACCCTCGTAGCGATGGCTCTTCAGGTTAGGTAGCAAACCCAATGGCAAGTCTACACCTCCCATATTAAATTCGCCACCCATCACATGGGGGCCAACAAACCAACCATTGAAACTCTGGCAAAACCAATGTCTATACTCAGCCATTGTGCTCCAATGTCTGAGCTTAGAGTGGTCGCCACCAGATTGCTCCCATGGATTTAGTCCATAAAACAGTTGTGCGGTATGCTTGTTGTTCAACGATAATTCTACTCCGATATTTGGCGTGGTGGTTGCCCAATAAAGCGCGTTAGTTTTTATAGCTACAGTTTGAGCATATAGTAGGGTATTCGTCAATGACAAGAAGGCACCTAGTAATATTTTAGTAATTCTCATAAGATATCTGTTTTATACAGCAGCTGGGTTCTGCTTTATATCAGTTCTACTTAAAGTTTGGGCTTTTCCCCGTTTTTTTGAGGGTGGGGTATTTAGCTCTTTCTCTAATTTCTTGAGTTCTTACTTAGTGTTTTTTGCGGTTCTTTGTTATTATGCCCTGGGGCATGTGTTTAATATTTTATATAAGTTAGATGCAAAGATAACATTTTTTTATTGGGGGGGTAATATTTTTATAAAAATTTTTCTAATACCCATATTTTTTCGGCGCTCTATATAAAAAGAGACAAGTTGCACTCTGGAACATTCAAGTATGCTTGACGCGTTGGCGGAATTAGTAAACAAGTTGACAAGTTAACGGGTTAACAGGTAAGTATGCCAAACTTTTTAAGCTTCTTACCATTCTTTCAAATGGCAGTTGTTGACATTTGTTTTAGCCTCCTTACGATTTGCAACGGAGATAGTTTTGGTTCGCTGCATATCATCATGTGAATATGGTCTTTGTTGGTTACCATGACCTCAATGTTAAAGTCTGATATATTCTGCATGATTTGTTTCATGTCATATTCCACTGTTCCAATGAGTAGTATCTTCCTGCATTTGCATACAAATATCACGTGATATTTGATGAAAAACTTCGAGTGGTTCTTTGAAATGTAATCTTTCTGTATCATGGTCTTATTTTAAATCGTTACATTTTGCCAAATGTTACGTGCCTACAGATTATGTAAACCATGTTCACATTGCCCATTGTCTGCAACTCATTGACTGTGGCATTAACCTCTACATTCAAAAGGAACAGCTTATATTATTGGACGATGAAGGGCATCCGTCCCTCTTTGCCCCGATAATGATAGCCACGCTTTCAACCTGTGCGCAATTGGAACGTGATAATATCTCATTCCGATTGCAGTCAGGAAGGAAGCGGTATATAGAGAAAGGTGGAAAACTCGGACGCAAGGTAGGCTCAGTAAAAACGGAAGAACAGATGAAAGCCGAATATAGGGAAGTAATAAGTTTGCTCCGCAAGGGGTATTCCATTCGGGATGTGGCGAAGTTGAGTGGTAAAGGGGTAAGTACCGTACAACGAGTTAAGCGATTACTAAAAATGCAATCATCGCAATAATACTATTGATTTTACGTTCTTTTCAAAGAAAGGGGTTGTG
>ERZ1026852.546-NODE-546-length-23077-cov-64.078925_pt1 | contig 23077 bp, 17 predicted proteins | sample MGYA00380156_ERZ1026852 | MGnify/ENA primary metagenome ERZ1026852 (study PRJEB33269, sample SAMEA4719792) | human gut metagenome | biome: human-associated habitat; feature: organic feature; material: feces | place: Cameroon | collected 2013-10 ...
GAACTATCTCTTCCTGGGATGGTCAGGCTGCCAACAAGACTTACAGCATGCCTGTTACAGCCAGTTGGATGGTTGACCTCTTCGGCAACCTGCTCTCTCAGAAGCGTGGTGCCCAGATGGCTCTGCTCCAGTTGCAGGACTATCAGGTATCTGTAAAGACCAACCTCATCGCCAATATCGCCAACATGTATTATACCTTGTTGATGCTCGACAAGCAGGTGGAGCTGGTTAACAATATGGAAGGATTGACCAAGGATACCTGGGAGACCATGAAGGTGCTGAAGGATACCAAGATTGGTTATCGCGGAACTTCCGTGCAGGCTGCAGAGAGCAACTACTATGCAGTGTTGACTCAGAAGACCGACCTGATGCGTCAGATTCGCGAGACAGAGAACTCCCTGAGTCTTCTCATCGGCGACCAGGCTCATTCTATTGCCCGTGGCAAGCTGGAGACTCAGAGTCTTCCTGCAACATTCTCTACAGGTGTAGGCATCCAGTTGCTCAACAACCGTGCCGATGTTCACGCAGCCGAGATGAATCTGGCTCAGTGCTTCTATGGCATTGAGACTGCCCGCAGCAAATTCTATCCATCTATCACCATTTCTGGTACAGGTGCATTCACCAATTCTGCTGGTGCAGGCATCGTGAATCCAGGTAAGTGGTTGCTTTCTGCTGTTGGTTCATTGGTTCAGCCAATCTTCCAGAATGGTAGAATCATCGCAGGATTGAAGGTGGCTAAAATGCAGTATGAACAGGCTTACAATACTTGGCAGGATGCCGTATTGAAGGCTGGTAGCGAAGTAAGCAATGCACTCGTGCTCTACAACTATTCTGATGAGAAGAGTAAGGTGGAGGCTAAGCGCATCGCCGTACTCGAGAAGAATGTGGAGGATACACGTAAGTTGATGTCAGAGGCTGGCGGTTCTTATCTGGAGGTAATCCAGGCACAGTCTTCACTGCTCAACGTACAGCTTTCTAAGGTAGCTGATGACTTCTACAAGATGCAGGCAGTGGTTAACCTCTACTATGCATTGGGTGGAGGAGCTAAGTAGTTTATAGTTAATAATTAATAGTTTATAGTTATGGCTAGTATAATAAGTCCAAAGGCAGAGGTTTCTCCAAAGGCTAAGATTGGAGACAACTGCAAGATCTATCCATTCGCCTATATCGAGGACGATGTGGTCATCGGCGACAACTGTACCATCTATCCCTTCGTGAGCATCATGAACGGTACTCGCATGGGTAATAATAATAAGGTGTTCCAGGCAGCCGTTATCGCTGCCCTCCCACAGGATTTCAACTTTACCGGTGAGGAGAGTGAGGTAGTGATTGGCGACAACAATACCATCCGTGAGAACGTGGTTATCAACCGTGGTACTCACAAGGGTGGCAAGACCGTTCTGGGCAACAACAACTTCCTGATGGAAGGTGCCCATATCTCTCACGATACAGTTATCGGCAACGGTTGCGTATTCGGTTATGGTACCAAGATTGCAGGCGACTGCGTGATTGGTAATGGTGTCATCTACTCAACATCCGTAGTAGAGAACGCCAAGACTAGAGTAGGCGACTTGGCGATGATTCAGGCAGGTACTACCTTCTCTAAGGATATTCCTCCTTATATCATTGCCGGTGGAAAGCCTGTGAAGTATGCAGGTCCTAACACCATCATCATGGAAGCAGCCGAGGTTACCGAGAAGGTTCGCAAGCATATTGCGAATGCCTACCGACTGGTATTCCATGGTCAGACATCCCTCTTCGATGCCATCAACCAGATCAAGGATCAGGTGCCAGATGGTCCGGAGATTCAGAACATTATCCAGTTCCTGGAGAGTTCAGAGAAGGGTGTCATCACCAAGTTGTAAGATTTGTTAGGGATTAGCAAGTCCCATAAAAGCAAATAGATTAAATTAAGTAAAAGTTCAAGTCATACCTATTTGAATTTTACTCTGTATAGGAAGGGCTGGCCGTGAGGTCGGCCCTTTTTCTCGTTTCAGTTATTCTTATTTTTCCGAATAAATGTAAATAAATGCAATTTTATTTTGTTATCTCTTCGTTTATATGTACCTTTGCAGACAATTTGGGTAATTACGCCCTTTTCAGTCAGAAATAAATAGAATTGATAATGAGAAAGAAACAATATAAACCTCGCAATCATCGTGGATTGCAGGTTGTTACTTTATGCATCAGCACCGCTATGGTGCTCGTTTTGTTGGGTTTGGTCATCTTCTCTGTCCTCATGGGGCGGAATCTCTCGTCGTATGTGAAGGAGAACCTGGTGGTGCAGGTGATGCTGGAGCAGGATATGACCAATCCGGAAGGTTTGCAGATGTGTAAACGCTTGAATGCCCGTCCTTACGTAAAGGATTTGACTTATATTACGAAAGAACAGGCGTTGAAGGAAGCTACTAAGGAATTGGGTACCAATCCTAGTGAGTTTGCCGGTGTAAATCCATTCCAGCCTTCTATTGAAATTACGACTCAGGCAGATTATGCCAATAATGATTCCCTGACATGGATTGCCAAGGAATTGAAGGCTTATCCGCGTGTAACTGAGGTCAGTTATCAGCATGATTTGATAGAGCAGGTCAACAATACGCTTGCTAAGATTAGTATTGGTTTGTTGATTGTGGCAGTCTTGCTTACTTTCATATCCTTCTCATTAATCAACAATACGGTACGCTTAGGTATTTATGCCCGTCGATTCTCTATTCATACGATGAAACTGGTCGGCGCTTCATGGGGCTTTATCCGTAAGCCATTCCTAAAAAGAGCGATGGTGATAGGCGTGGTGGCAGCTTTGCTGGCAGATGGATTCCTGGGTGGCTGTCTTTATGCCTGGTCATTGCATGAGCCTGAGTTGCTCAACGTGTTGGGTTGGCAGGAACTGGCTATAACTGGTGGCTCTGTGTTCCTCTTCGGTATCATCATCACGGCTTTGTGCGCAAGCATCTCTGTAAATAAGTTCCTCAAGATGAAGGCAGGAGATTTGTATAAGATTTAAACATTACACATTAAACATTATATATAATGGATAAGAAGAATTTAGCATTTGACAAGATGAACTTCATCTTGTTGGCAATTGGCATGGCAATTGTCATCATCGGTTTCCTCTTGATGAGCGGAGCTGGCTCTAATGAGCATACTTTCGATACTGATATCTTCAGTACTCGTCGTATCGTTGTGGCACCAACCGTTACATTGATTGGTTTCCTCTCTATCATCTATGCAGTAATACGCAAGCCGAAAGACAATTAATAATTTATAATTAATATACATATTATTATTAGATGGATTTTATTCAGACAATCATTATCGCTATTGTAGAGGGATTGACCGAGTTCTTGCCTGTGTCAAGTACAGGTCACATGATTATCACCGAAAACTTGTTGGGCGTAGATATTCAGGATCAGTTTGTTAACGCTTTTACTGTCATCATTCAGTTTGGTGCTATTCTCTCTGTTATCTGTTTGTATTGGAAGAGATTTTTCTATCCGGATTCAGTGAAAACAGGCGAGAAGACCTATTGGAAGGCGATGTTTGATTTCTATGCACGATTGGTAGTGGGTACTGTACCTGCGGTGGTGTTGGGTCTTGCCTTTAATGATTTTATTGAGTCTAACCTTGGCAATGTGCAGTTGGTAGGTTGGATGCTTGTCATTGGTGGTGTCTTCATGCTCTTCTGCGATAAGATATTCAATAAAGGTAGTGAGCAGACTAAGTTTACTTACAAGCGTGCCTTGACCATCGGTTTTATCCAGTGTATTGCGATGATTCCTGGTGTGTCTCGTTCTATGTCAACCATCGTGGGTGGTATGTCTCAGCGTCTTACTCGTAAGGCGGCTGCAGAATTCTCATTCTTCTTGGCGGTTCCAACTATGTTTGGTGCCACTTGTCTGGAGGTTTATAAGCTCATCAGCCATGGTGGCGGTTCGTTGCTCACCCAGGGTAATAATCTGGTAACATTGATTTTAGGTTCAGTGGTAGCATTCGTCGTTGCCATCCTCGCCATCAAGTTTTTCATCAATTATGTCACCAAGTACGGTTTCGCAGCTTTCGGCTGGTATCGTATCGTTGTAGGACTCATCATCATCATCTGCGGCCTTTGTGGTGTAGACATGCAGATGGTGGATTAAATATTTCATAATGGATTTCAGAAAAGGAGAAATTATTGCCATCGACAAGCCTTATCGCATGTCGAGTTTTGGAGCCTTGGCGCATGTTCGCTATCTGCTCAGCAAGAAGCTCGGCTTTAAGGTGAAGATAGGACATGCCGGTACGCTCGATCCCCTTGCCACTGGCGTGTTGGTGCTCTGTACAGGAAAATGTACCAAGCAGATAGAAGAGTTGCAGACCCATACCAAGGAATATACTGCCACCTTGCAGCTTGGTGCTACTACGGCTAGCTATGATAAGGAGCACAGCGTGAATCATACTTTCCCTACCAAGCACATCACCCGTGAACTGGTAGAGGAAACACTCAAGCAGTTTGTGGGCGAAATCCAGCAGGTACCACCTACCTACAGTGCCGTGAAGGTGAATGGTGATCGCTCTTATGCCCTTCGTCGTGCGGGAGAAGACGTACAGTTGAAGCCAAAGACCGTACGTGTGGACGAGATTGAACTCACCGACTACAACGATGAGGAGAAGACGGCGAGCATCCGTGTTGTTTGTGGTAAGGGTACCTACATCCGTTCTCTGGCACGTGACATCGGTCGTGCTCTGGATAGTGGTGCATTCCTTACAGCCCTTCGCCGTACCAAGGCTGGAAGTTTTGCCGTTGAGAACTGTATCGACTTCGATCATTTCCAGGAATGGTTGGATGCCCAAACTTTAGAAGACAGCACCCAGGCTGCAAAGTAAGTGTTGTCTTTTGAGAATAATAAAATAGAAATTAGTAATCATTTAGAAAGGAGAAAAATATATAACATGAAACTATCACAATTCAATTTCAAGTTGCCAAAAGAACAGGTGGCACTTTATCCACATAAAGCAAGACGTGTGGTTAAGACTGCAAGTGGAGAACGTGTATTCGAGGTGACTCGCCGTGACGAGTCTCGCCTCATGGTGCTCCATAAGAAGTCAGAAACCATTGAGATGTATAAGAAGGATGAGGATGGCAAGGATATGGTGGATGCCGACGGCAATCCAGTATACTTGCAGTTCAAGGATATTGTCAACTACTTTACCGAGGGTGATACCTTTGTATTCAATGACACCAAGGTTTTCCCAGCCCGTCTTTATGGTACCAAGGAGAAGACTGATGCCAAGATTGAGGTGTTCCTGCTCCGTGAATTGAATCCGGAGATGCGTCTTTGGGATGTACTCGTAGAGCCTGCCCGCAAGATTCGTATTGGCAACAAGTTGTTCTTTGATGATGTGAACGAGATGGTAGCTGAGGTTATCGATAATACCACCAGTCGTGGTCGTACTCTTCGTTTCCTCTATGATGAAGAAGGTAAGCATGATGTCTTCAAGAAGTCTCTCTTTGCATTGGGTGAGGCTCCATTGCCACGCTATGTGATTGATAACCGTGAGGTTCATCACGCTACAGAGGATGATATGGACGACTTCCAGTGCGTGTTTGCTGAAAAGGAAGGTGCTGTAACTGCTCCTGCTACTGGTCTCCACTTCTCTAGAGAGCTGATGAAGCGTATGGAGATTGATGGCATCAACAAGGCTTTCATTACTTTGCATTGCGGACTTGGCAACTTCCATGAAATTGAGGTAGAAGATCTTACCAAGCACAAGATGGATTCTGAGCAGATGATTATCACCAAGGATGCATGTGAATTGGTGAATAACACCAAGTTGTCTGGTCACCATGTCTGTGCCATTGGAACAAGTGTGCTCAAGGCTACAGAGACAGCTGTGGGTACAGATGGTATGATGAAGGCATTTGATGGCTGGACCAACAAGTTTATCTTCCCTCCATACGATTTCGGATTGGCAGACTCTATGGTAGCCAATTTCTATCAGCCTGAGTCTACACTCCTGATGAATACTGCTGCCTTTGGCGGTTACGACATGGTTATGGAGTGCTATAAGAAGGCTGTAAAGAATGGTTATATGTTCGGTTGTTACGGCGATTCATTGTTGATACTTCCTGATTAATTGCGAAATAAACGCTTTTTGTGTATAACTAAGTCGTTGATGTACAGGGCTTAAACTGAGTTATCCACAGTTTTTGCAAAAGTGTGAATAAGTATGTATAAAGTATATTTAGGTCTCGGAACGAATTTGGGCAATAGAAAGCGCAACATTCGTGAGGCAATAGATAAAATAGGAGAGCAGATTGGCGTGGTCAAGCGCCAGTCTGCTCTTTACGAAACTGAGCCTTGGGGCTATTCATCGCCTAATTATTACATCAATGCCTGTGTGTTGGTGCTGACGGAGATGGCTCCTCGCCAGGTATTGGAAGTCACTCAGAAGATAGAGCGAGAGATGGGGCGTACGATGAAGTCGGTGGATGGAGAGTATTTCGACCGTATCATTGACATTGACATTTTGATGATTGATGATTTGAAAATCGATGAGCCTGACCTTAAGATACCTCATCCATTGATGGAAGAGCGTGATTTCGTGATGAAGCCCTTGAAGGAAATATTAGATTAAAAAAGTTTATGCAATTGTTCAGCAGTTATCATATACTTTCATGGGCAATCGTATCGGTAGCTTTGATTGCTCTTATGGGATTCTATGTTGCCAGCTTGCGCTCCACCGTGAGGAGGCAAGCTAGCATCATCCGCTCTATGCAACGCCAGTTGCAGGATCTTCTGGCTTCTTCTCCTGTGGATGGAGCTTCTTTCAGAAAACAGTCTTCGGATGAAGTGCAGATAGGAGATGTAGCTGATCAGGCACTTCATGTCTTGGATGCAGAGCAGGAGCTGTTTGTTAAAGCCACCCTGTATATGAAGGAGCATGTTCCTTTTATCAATCCGGATTTGCATATTGACGATTTGGCAAAAGCATTGTGTACCAATCGTACAACCTTGGCAAACTGCATTAAGAAATACACTTCTGGTGACCTTACTTTATTGCAGTATATCAATCATTATCGCATAGATTATGCGGTGCAGTTATTGGCTGATCCGAAGAATAAACAGACCATTTCGCAGATAGCAGAGGCGGCGGGCTATCGTTCACGTAGTGTATTCAATCGCCAGTTTGCCTTGATTTATCATTGTTCTCCATCTGTTTTTCGGGAGAATTCTCTTTGCCAGGCAGAAGGAGAGATTCCTTCTGATTTGGAAAATACGCTGGAAAAATAGGCAAGCGAAGAGAATCCGCATTCGAAGGCAACTTCCTGGAGTCTCTTCTCGGGCTCTTTCATCATGATTCTCTTTGCCTCGTCTATGCGCAAGCTTGCTACCCAACCACTGAAGTTCATGTCATATTCATCCTTGATGAATGTAGATAGGTAGGTCTTGTTGGTATATAGGCTGGAGGCGAGTTCTTCCAGGGTGAATTGTTCGTGCGTATAAGCTTTGGCTTTCACCCATACTGCTATTCTTGGACGTAGAATATCCCTGAAGTCCTCCTTGTATGGCTTTTTTGTTCTGCTGGTTGCAGCAACTTCTTCCCCTTCAGCTTTTTCTTCCTCTTCTTTCTTTTTCCTTTCCTCATGGCTCAAGTTGTTTGATTGTGTCTTGTCCATAACGGCAATCATCTCTTCGGTTGTTGCTCGGCGCAGGGTTTCGTATTCATTAGCATACTTGATGAAGTTGACGGTGATATATATATACACAGCAACGACGTAGAACTGGACGAGCCAGTTGATGACTGCTCCGGAGGTGATCGAAACTACGCCGAAGGCAAGCAGAATATAGAATAACCAATGGCTGATGTTGAGCCACCTTACATTGCTCTTCTTGTCGGAAGAGAAATAATTTGCAAGCAATTCATTGCGCTGTACATAGCTTCTATGAAAGAATATAATATGTTTGGCACATAGTTCTATGACACCCAGCAAGGCGACGATGAGCAGGATTTGTCTATACGCTGCCAGAGCATCGACCATGGCGATGAGTGCAATAAATGCTGTAGCTCCAAACTTGATCGCTGTTATCTTGCAACGTTGTCTGGAGATATAGGTATAGTCGGTCAGACTGCCAAACGCAAAGGTAAAGCAGATGCCTATGAGATAGAACAGAATGGTGTCGTAACTGGCTACCCACGCATTTTCGCGGGTCCACAGACCATTAAAGGTGGCAAGCCAAATCCAGATGTTTATGCTCGTCATCCACATACCAGCGGCTAACAGCCATTTGGATTTCCGGTAGGGAGCATAGACATCTGTCTTGGGTGACTTGAAGAAAATAAGTACGAGACCTAGGATGCAATAAATGAAACTAGTCATCGTTACTAAATTTGTAAAATTGCGTTCTAAGAAACTAATCATAGCTTATCTCTTTTACTTGATTACACTTTTTACTTATATAGGAGTCTGTTTGCTGTAGCCTTGAAAACTTGTTTCCTAATAGTTGACTACAACTTTCCGTCTGCAAAGTTACAAAACATTTTCCTAAAAATGAAGTTTTCTAGTTCTAAATTTGCAATAAGTTGATTTTTAATAGGTTTTAGGCACTTTTACCCCCCCCCCTATTGTGTCCGTTTTTTTACGTTTGACCTCTAAAGAACACGATTTTTTTTCTTTTTGTTTAAAATGAAATACCCTGATTTTCTATTTTTTAAAGTCTGTCTTACCCTTTTATTCTATCTTTGCACGCAATTAAAAGATGTAATAGTATAGATAATAATTAAGATAATCATATTATGGTATTTGAGAGAATTGTATTAGTAGCTATATTGATGATGAATTGTTGTTTCCCGCCTCTTACAGCCCATTCGGCTGAGCAGCACAAGCAGGTTCAGCAGTTAGGGCACACTAGGCAGTTTGGAATCAAGACCAACTTGCTTTACTGGGCCACCACCACTCCCAACTTGGGAGTGGAGATGGCTGTAGGCAAAAAGCACACAGCTCAGGTATTCTTCGGCTTGAATCCATGGAAGCAAAGTGGCGGTGACCATTCCAGTCTTCGTCATTGGATGGTGATGCCGGAATATCGCTACTGGTTCAATCAGAACTTCGATGGTTGGTTCATCGGTGCTCATGCTTTAGGAGGACAGTATAATGTAGGTGGCGTGAAGTTTCCTTTCGGATTGTTGAAAGGACTGCGCAACCATCGCTATGAAGGTTGGTATGCCGGAGGCGGCATCACTGCTGGAAAACAATGGAATCTTTCTAAGCACTGGAATCTGGAGGCTTCGCTCGGATTGGGCTATATCCATACCAAATATGATAAATTCGAATGTGGTACTTGTGGTGAAAAACTCAAATCTGCCCATAAAAATTATGTGGGACCCACCAAGATGGCTCTTTCCCTGATTTATCTGATTCCAGGCAAGACTGAAGAAAAGCGTGAAATCGTTGCGCCTCTGATTATCGAGACTATTCAGCAGCCTAAACAGAATGTTCTGAAACCTGTTCTGCAGTTGCAGGCTGTCATTGCAGAAGCACCTAAGATTCGCCATTTAGATAAGCGGGCTTATATCGATTTCCCAGTGAACAAGATAGAGTTGCGTGCCGATTATCGTCGCAATCCTGAGCAGTTGGATAGTATCATCACTACCATCAATGCCTTGAAGGCTGATAAGAATCTGCAGGTGATGGCCATCAACATTCATGGATTTGCTTCGCCAGAGGGTTCGTATCAGCATAACGACTATTTGGCAAAGAATCGTGCCCGTGCTCTTACGGAGTATGTTCGCAAGATGGTAGAGTTGCCTGACAGCATCTTTAAAGTATCATCTACCGCTGAGGATTGGGACGGCTTGCGTGAGTATATCCAGGCAAGCGATTTGGAGAAGAAGGAGGTGCTCCTGACTATAGCACAGGATGAGACCCTGAGCCCTGATGCCCGTGATGTGAAGCTGAAGAAGCTATATCCGGAGCAGTACCGCATCTTGCTTACCAACTGTTATCCGGCTCTACGTCATAGCGACTACCACATTACTTATAAGATTAAGCCATTTGATGTGGAGGAGGCAAAGGAGATTATGAAGACCAAGCCTCAGCAGTTGTCGCTCAACGAGTTGTTCATGGTGGCGCAGACCTACGAGGTAGGTTCTAAGGAGTTCAACAAGGTAATGGAGCTGGCAGTCCGCATGTATCCAACGGATGAAACCGCCAACCTGAATGCTGCTATTATCCGTCTGAACAACGGAGATGCCGATGCTGCCAAGCCATATTTGGATAGAGCCGGCGATTCAAAGGAAGCCGATGCCGCAAGAAAGGCGTATGAAATGATGAAGATTCAATAGAACGGAACTGTAGTGATAAGTAAAAATAGATGTAAAAGATAAACGATTATTACGATTAAGTAATCAATATTGATTAATAGGTAAAGATAATTATAAGTAAAATTAAAACTATAGAATTATGAAGAAATTTACGATGTTTTCATCAGTGCTGGCTTCGGCACTGATGCTGACGGTTGCATCCTGCTCTAGCGAAGATGTTGCCGGCGGTGATTCACAGAACGATAAGGGGGCTACTTCTTTCCTTGCCGTGAATATCGAGAACGTGGGTTCTGCTCCTGCATCTCGTAGTTATCAACAGGGTGATGGTACTTATGAGGATGGCACTGATGCTGAGAGTACAATCAACAATGTGCGTTTCTATTTTTTTAATGGTGATGGTACTCCATATCTGTTGGATAATAATGGTTCAGAGAACCAGCCTGTTAACTTTTTGGATCAAAAAGTTGAGACGGCTGGCAAAGATCATGACCATACTGCCGAAATAAAAACCAAGGCTGTGCTTGTATTAAAAGGTGAGACTAAAGCTGTTCCTGCCTCTGTTATTGCAGTGATCAATCCTAAGGTGTTGGATAATACAACCACCCTGAAGAGTGGTACTATGACCCTTTCTGAACTCCGAACATCAGCAACAGGTTCGACGTTTTATGATAAGACCAATGGTTTTGTCATGTCTAATTCTGTGTACGAAAGTGCGGGACAGGACGTTTGCTCTACACCTGTAGCAAACAGCGTTTTTGCAACATCTGAAGAGGCTATGAATAACCCTGTAGATATCTATGTAGAGCGAGTTAATGCTAAGGTGAATGCGAAGATTGACGCAACTTATAAACGTGATGGGGAAACCACGCCGGCATGGACTAATAATGAGGGTAAGTACCAGATTAAGGTTGGCAGTATTGATGTTACCACTTATGATGATGAGAATACCAATGCAACTCCAACAACACACACATATCCTGTATATGCAGTAGTTCAGGGTTGGCAGTTGGCTGATGCTAATGGTAAGGCAGAGGTTTGTAAGCAGATCAATACTTCATGGTATGCTGGAGAATTAGGTATATCTCCTTGGACAACTTCTGATTACCATCGTTGTTTCTGGTCTAAGTCTGTGCCTTTTACTCAGGGTGCTCAGGGAGGAGCTAATCATCCTGTTAATCCTAAGTTTGAGGATATAAAGCTGTCTTTATCTGACGAATACTCTACTACACCTGTTTATACATTGCCAAATACACCAGATAAGGTGATTACAAATCCAACAACAAGTTTGAATACTTTGACAAAACTGATTGTTGCAGCCAAACTAGTCTATGAGGATGATGATCATACTTATAAAACTGCGCAAGTATGTCAGTATAGAGGTTTGACCTATCTCGGTGAGGATGCTGTTAAAAAACAGATTGTTGGTGGTTTTGCACAATACTTCAAAAAGACCCCAACTCCAACTGGCAATGTCTATCAATCAATAGAGGCTTCTGACATTGCTTTCATGACGGTTTCAGGTTCTTCTGAAGTGAAGGATTATGAGGTTGTTGCAACACTGGCTAACACAGTAGGCGAACTTTATGTAAAGGACGGAGAAACATATAAAACTGTATCGAAAGACGTTGTCAATGCAGCCCTTGCAAAGGAGAGCGCTCAGGTTCGTTCTACGGATGGTGCTACCTATTATTATACCCCTATCAAGCATCTCGGTGGCGAAGGTAAGTTAGGCGAGTATGGTATCGTGCGCAACCATTCTTATCAGGTAACCATTCAGAACATCAAGGGTTTTGGTACTCCAGTCTATGATCCTAAGAAGGAAATCGACCCAATGATACCAAGCGATGAAAATACTTATCTTGCAGCAAGTATCAAGGTTCTCTCTTGGCGCGTGGTATCGTCTAAGGTAGATTTGGATCAGACAAAGTAAATTATTCATATTCAATATAATGAAGAAGATTATAAATGATATCAAAGAGAAGGGAAGGCTGATGATGCTCTCTTGCTGCACCATACTCGGCTTGCTACTCGCATCCTGTGATTATTGGCACGATAGCTATGAAGGATGTGAGGAACTGATGAAGACTCATCTGAGGGTGCAGTTCATCTACGATATGAATATGAAGTTTGCCGATGCTTTCCCTCATGAGGTAAAGAACGTCACACTTTATGCTTTCGACCAGCAGGGAAAATTGGCTTATGTCAAGACCGAGGCAGCCGAGAAGATTATCGCCGAAGAGGGTATGAACATCGACGACCTGACTCCTGGTATCTATGATCTTCTCGTTTGGGCACAGGGCGAAGAGCGTTATGCTGACTCCTATACTTTTGGGCAGGTTAGCATAGGCTCTTCAGCCTGTGATGTGCTCAAGGCTATGGTAAACCGTTCCGATAAGGGAATCATCGACCATGATTTGACTCCTCTCTTCCATGGACAGTTGGCAAAAGCCGATTTCACCAAGATGGAGAAAGGTGGAACAAGAACCGTCAAGGTTTCGCTTACCAAGAATACCAATCAGGTCAAGGTGGTGTTGCAAAATCTGTCGGGCGTGAATCTCAGTGCCGATGATTTCATCTTCCAGATTACCGATAACAATGGAAGGATGGATTACGACAACAGTCTGATGGAGGATGAGATGCTTACCTATAATGCCTGGTCAGCTTACTCCGGTACTGCCGGTGTCAGTTCAGGTACCAGCGAGCAGACTTCTGTGGCATGTGCCATCGCAGAATTGACAACCAACCGATTGGTGAAAGGTCATGATATGCGTCTGCGTGTATGGAACAAGTCAACAGGAGCAAGCATCATCAATATACCATTGATAGATTATGCCCTGATGGTGAAAGGTAATTATAACAAGAGTATGAGCGATCAGGAATATCTGGATAGACAGGATTCCTACGACCTTGTGTTCTTCATCGACGAAAACCATAAGTGGCAGTCTGCCTCAGTTATCATCAACTCGTGGAGAGTGGTGCTGAGCAAGACTGATATGTAATAAGTAGAAGTTAGAAAACAGAAGTTAGGAGTTTTCCTGATTATAATATTGATTCATGATGTATGAGATGAAAGGAATAAGATGTGCTGAGGGACTGTTCAAGTTTCTCTTGGCTACTGCTATGGCTTGGCTGGGCTGTATTGCTTTGGTCTCATGCGACCAGGGAGATACAGGGGCAGAGAATACCGAAGCCCATATCACGCTTACCCTTTGCCTGAAAGGTACGGATACCGATAACTATACAAGAACAGGGCAGTCGGGGGGAAAGCAGATTGCTTCAAGAAGTGAAGACAGCGAGACAGATGAACCGGGTACGGAGATGGAAAACAGTATCGACTTAAGCAGATTCCACGTTGTTTTCTATCAGACAAATCAGCAAATGGCGGGAATCCTGCAAAACATGGTGCTTGTACATTTGGGCGGCAACATCTACCGGTTGACAGGATCTTTGCCTGTGAGCAACAAGGTGCTTGTGGGTAATCACTTCGAAGGAAAAATGGTGATTTATGCCAATTTTGATATGAGTGAGGCTGACTTGCAGAAAGACTACAACGATACGGATATCGCCCAGAAGTCGTTTGGTTACGAAGCCAATCCTAAGTATCTGCCGATGTGGGGTGTCAAGAAAGTTGCCTTTACACTTGCTGCCGGCAAGCGTCAGGATTTCTCGGATATCGACCTGCTTAGGGCGGTAGCCAAGGTAAAGGTGAATTTGAGTAACGAGATGAAGAATAATGGATGGAGCATACATAGTATGCAACTCTTCAACTATAATGATAGGGGCTATTGTATGCCTGGTAAATATACAGATTGTGAACAGACTGCATCGCTTACTCACGAGGCGTTTGAGCATTTCCTGGATTCAAAACAAACTGTTGGCATTACGATGAAAGATAACGTTCCTATCTATCTGCCTGAATATCAGAATAATGGTAAGGAAGATGCGAATAAATGTGTCATCAAGTTGAAGCTGGCTAGTAATGGAAAAGTTGAACTGGATACATCTGGCAATGAAAAGGAATATACCCTGCGCTTCATTGATTATACAGACAAAGGAACGGAAGGTACAACCACCAATGATATCGTGCGCGACCATTATTATACCTTCGAGGTATATAAGGGCAGCAACGGTCAGAATCTGGTGAAGCTGACGGTGAGGAAATGGAACGTTCGAGATCACGAAGAGATTGTGATGTAATTGTGAATTATAAAACGAGAAAATAATAAATAGAAAAAGCCTTAGGCTTTTCAAAATATAAATATGGCAAAGAAGATATACTATTATATATGTATTTGGGCAGTATGCTTGCTGGCGGCTTGTTCTGCCGGTGATGATGCAACTTCCTTTCCCGGTCAGGCTGATGCCGAGAACCAGGTAGGGGTGACGTTGCAGCTATCTGCCTTATCTTCCCAGACTTCGCAGTCTTCCCGGTCTTCTCTGACCAGGGCGGCTTGGGAGACGGATACCGAAGCTATGCCTGGAGAAATGATGAAAAGCTGGTTTGTGGTGGTGGTACAGAATGGAACGATAGAGAAGATTATCACTTCCGATTTGAAATCTCTGGGTGTTACGGAGGTGGAGAAAGACCAGGTGTTCGTAAAGTTGAATACTGGAGCGACCACCTTCTATTCTTTTGCCAATATCAAGCCACAAGAGATTGGGCTTGATGCCAATACGTCTGTTGGTCGACCGCTGCCTGATGGTTTTGATGAAAAGACTTATCAGATGGATGGCAACTGTCAACTCTTCCATCAGTTGATGACGCCTGACTTTAAGAACGGTTATCCGATGAGTAATAAGCAGGTGGTGAATATAACTGATAACCAGCAAGTCATCAATCTGGAGGTCATCCGTATGGTGGCTAAGGTGCAGCTCTCCATTACCAATGCCACGGATCATGCCATTGTCTTGAAGACCATCACCCTTTCGGATGTTACCCTGAATGGTAATCAGAATATCAAGCTTTTGCCAAATGTGGATTCGAATAATGAATTGAAGGGTGTGAATTTAGCTGATGGTGCGGCAAAAGGAACCATCACGTTGACGGCTGCCGAAAACAATGGTATAACCATTGAGGCTAGAGCTAAGCAAACGGCTTGTTTCTATATGAACGAGAGTCTGGTTGATAAGGGCGCAGATGGTGGCAACCGATACTTTGTTCTTTCGCTTGCCACGGAAGATGCTGCTACGGGTGCTACCAGTAACCATCGTTATGCCATGCTGTCATGGAATGAAATCCGGCGCAATGATTATCTGAAAATCCCTATCAAGCTGGAGGATTATCAGATTAGATGGAAGGTGGAGGCATTCTCGCCAATCGGTGTGTTGCCGAAGGTAACGGATGATGGCGAAAACCTTTCGCTTGACTTCGGTTATTATGGAGAGTTTCATATCAAGCCCGAGGTCATCAAGTTGAGCCGTACTGGTTCTCAGCCCCTGCCTGGGAGTGTATGGCAGATGGGAACGGATGCAACAGGTTCAGATGGCTGGACGCTGCAGGAGCAGAATCCGCAGGGAGCTGATGGCGTAAACATCTTCGATGCTTCGCCTTCCTGGAAACCAGCTGCCTATCGTCTGGAAGGAGAAATGGGCAACCGTACCGGTTCTGCCATTTATAGCATGAAGATTAAGGTGAAGGAACAGAATGGCTTGGGTACGTATCCTATCATCTCCCGCAAGGTTCGCTTTACCATGAAGCAAGTGGACCTGACCCGGGCGGGAAAGAATACAGAAAAAAAAGTATTAAATACAAAGACTTTTGGCTATGAAAGATAATAGCTTATTTTCTAAATACATTTGGCTCATCCTGGGCTTCATCTACTTGACGCCTGGGGTGATTTGTGCCCAAACCTTCAAGCATTATGAAGGTATCGCCAATAAAACCGGCGATTACGAGGTGATAGATGCTGCCACTGAATGTCTTCGCCAGAAGACGCATGTGTATGATTATTATATCGCTATCCCTAGTGGCGGTTCCAAGGAATTGTCTTTGCCATTTTCCGGCTATTCGGGCGATGGTGCAGATTTGGAACCTAGAGGATATTTCAGATGGTATAATTACGATACAGATAAGGCTTCTGCTCAGTTGGAGACATATTCTTATTCTTTCAGAAGCAAGTTGAAAAGTATGAAGGATTCCCGTGGTGTAGATAAAGGTTTGGTTGCCTATAATCTTACATCCAAACCAAATCGCAAATTGGTGGGCGTAATATACACCCGTCCCTCTGATACTTCCTGGACTGGGGAGACCATAGCCTGCGATGTGAGCAGATATGTGGATGGCTGCAATGGTACCTTTACCCATGAGCCAACTCTTTCTATCCGATATATCTTCCATATCATGCCGGCAGAAAAGATGGCGGATGATATCAAGCAGAAACTTCTGGAAACAGGAAAAGCCAGGGATTATTCTTATGAAGACGGAAAGGGCGTTTCGGCAGGATTGAAGGATGCCTCTGCCTCTATGACACTCCGCCTCAACCAGAATGATGCGTCAAACTATTATTTCCATCCAATGAATAATATCAATACGCATCATGTCTTTGCAGAGGATGAGGCGCATCAGATTAAGGAGTCGGATTTCAGTTCTCAGGTTGTTCAGGCAAGTTACGTGCAATGGCGTGTCTATAATTCTGAAAGAACCCAATGGATATATTATACTCATTCTAGTAGTACTGGTGTTACGCCCCGTTTCTTTGATTTAAGCCTGGAAAAATTGAATGGTGCGGGTATTAGCGCATGGCGTGACCTGGACAATAAAGGAGTTAGCAATAAGCAGACCTTTAAGTATGGCGACCGCATTTATGTGGTGGCGCTAGCCGCTTCCAGCGGCGGACAGATGTGCCCTATCGCCAATTTCACCTGTCAGATATTCAACCAGTATCCGATGACTACGGACGAACTGAAGACGGCAAATCAGAATACCCGTTTGAATTCCTATCTAGACGATCATTATCGCTCTGTCAATACCGTCTCTTTTGATAATGATGATGATGAACAGACCCTTCTGGCTCCTACAAGCCCGGATGATAACCAAGACCGCTTGCCTTCTAAATGGAGCAGGCGAAGCTATGGCTTTGTCTATCGTGAATTGATGAATTTCGCTCCGGCAGGCAATATGTATGTAAATCCTAAGCATTCACCGCTGCATGGAGACTATGGACTTTATAAATCTGCGAATGTAAAAGGAAAGTCTGGAGATGGGCAAACTGGAACTGATGGTTACCTGTGGTGGCCTACTGTCCAGCTTTACGATCGTACCTACGAAAATACGAATGGGGCTCAATACGGTCATTTCCTCTATATCGATGCAGCCGATGAGAGTCGTCAGATTGCCGAGGCAGATTTCAGTGCTGATCTCTGTGTAGGTTCGCAGGTTATCTTCAGCGCAGCCATTGCCGATATGACCACCGGTAAACAGCGCCCGCAGTTGCTGTTCAAACTCTATGGAGTGAATTATGATGGGAACAATCTGGAAACGGAGCGCAGGTTGCTCCACTCGTTCTCATCCGGTAATTTCTCAGGAAACCGTGTGGGGGATGATGGTGCTAATGTTGGTAAATGGTATCAGGTTTACGGAAAGATGGTGCTGCAGAAGGAGAGCGGAGTGAATAATTTCACCGACTTCAAACTGGTGGTGGATAACATGTGCAAATCTACTTCCGGTGCCGACTATGCCTTCGATGATCTTCGCATTTACACCAAGGCTTCCAAGGTGGATGTTATTCAGAGCTCGCCTATCTGTCCTGATAAGAACACAAATGAAGATTCTTCTGTTTCTACCACCATCCTCCTTAAATTGAGGGCTTTGCAGGAAACTATGGCGGCGCTTGCCGACAATACAGAAAAGAAACTCTACTTCCGCTTTGTAGATGCAGATGGTAATCCGGTGACGAATGTAAACTATGGCACGGCAGAAAATCCTAACTACCAGTGGGGAACCACCACTATATATAATTATGTGGATAAGAGCCGACAGGTGGATGGAAAGCCGATGTACGAGAAACTCAATGACGAGTGGAACGTGGTGCTTGCCAACAGATACTTCAATCTGCAGTCGAACCAGACTTACTATGTAAGTTTCGCCTTCGAGGATGAGGCGGTAGAGGATAAGAACCAGCTTTCGTGGGGAAAGCCGTCGGATGTGTGCTCGCTCTATAGCACCAACTTCCAGATGGTGCAGCAGAAGGTGCTGGTTACCGATGCCAACGGAAGCATCACCACCACCGTCACCATTCCCTGCGATGACAACGCTATCCCGGAATATAACATCAAGGCGCAGTTGCAGACCGTAGACCAGAACAATGGCGGCAGCATCCAGCTGAATGGTGTGCTTTATAATTGGTTTGTGGATGATGCTAAGATTCCGATATTGGAAAACAGTGCCGAGTTCAGTAACATCCCGCTGAGTGTGGGCGATCATACCATCCGTGTGGTTCCTACCAAAACATCTGGCACCATCACCCAGGGTGGAGTAGATTATCAGATTTGTCTGGATGAGATGTCGTTCAAGCTTCGTGTCGTGAAGAACGGACCGCAGTTAGATCTGGGAGTTCCCGGCGTGGTATATCCTAACAATTATGTTCGCACGGTTCGCATCGGTTTGCCGCAGGTGGCTCTGCTGGCAGAACAGGAAGCCAAGGGCAAGGGTGGATACTTCTGTATTCCAGTTAGCGGCAAGAACTTTGTGGCAGATAATTCCACCCATCTCTATTTCGTGAAGGCTGCCGGAAAAGATCATCTGGATGAGTCGCAATATACAAAGGTGATGTATCTTTCGGATACCAACGACCCTGCCTATAAGAACAGGATAGGGGAGAGCCTGACGCTGGCTACGCTTCAGGATAATTACATCGCGCGTAATACTAGCCAGCTGAAGCTGAAGTTTACGCAGCAGTCGGGGGATGCATCTTCAGCGTCAAGGAATGTGCAGTTGCACGAGGGATATTGGTATGAAGGTGTATTGATATTCCGTGAAGATGGCCACAATGGAACCACGGTACTCTGCTCGGGCGAGGTATACATCCGCTTTGCGGTGGTACCGGAATACGCTACCTGGAATCCTACTGCCAACAGCAGGATGAGTGCGGCATGGAACAATGATGACAACTGGCGCCGTTCTGTACGTAGTGAACTTTATAAAAAGGAGAACCAATATACGGATTATCAGAGTGGCGGATACGTACCGATGAAGTTTACCAAGGTAACGATTCCAAATCTGAGCGGTTTGTATTTCCCATCTTTGGGATACATTGCTTATCAGAAATCCACGGGCATCGCTACCAAACTGAGCAATGCTAAGGGCGATGCGGCTACCACGAACATCCAGTATGATATGCTTGCCAAATGGGATGCCAATATCGAAAGCCACGGGTTGAATGCCGAAGGCAATCTGGAGTGTGAACCCTTCTATGGCAACACCTGCGACCAGATTTACTTCAAGCCGGGAGGCGAACTGCTCAACCAGTGTTATCTGATATACAACAAGGCGTGGGTAGAGAAGGAAATGAAGCCAAACACCTGGTATGCCCTCACTTCGCCTTTGCAGGATACCTATGCGGGCGACATCTATGTGCCGGCAGCATCGGGCAGACAGGAGTCGGAGGCTTTCGTGCCAATCACGTTCTCATCCCCGGTAAACAATCGTGTAACCAGTCCTGTATATCAGCGAAGCTGGGATGATGCTTCTGCCGAGGAAGTAATATTGGGCGGCAGCTACGATGCCTACGACTATGCCGGCACCGGCATCACATTCGAGAATCAGAGCCTCAATGCGCTTTCAGCCCACTGGAGCCACGTATATAATCAGGTGGATAGGAAATATCTTCCATTAGAGGGCGTAGCCATCAAGATGGGAGATAAATATACGGTAGGTGATGCAGGTACTTCGGCCAGTGCATCAGATATGTTGCTTCGTTTGCCGAAGGCGGATACGCAATATATCTATGCTGAGGCTTTGCAGCAGCAGAATTCTCTATCTGCTTCTGTGGATAAGCAGAATGCCCATCGCCTGGTAGTGAATGCCGATGCTCAGGAGAATGCTTTGGGCAAGATGAATTATAAGCTGGTGCAGTTGCAGGATGGCAACAATTATTATCTGGTGGGCAATCCTTATATGGCTACGCTCAGCATGTATAAGTTCCTGAAGGCAAATCCGTCGCTCTCTTCCAGCTTCTATGTCTATGAGAATGGTGTGTTGAAGCTCTATGATAAGTTGGATATGTCAACCACCACGTATGAGTCGAAGAACGACGTGAAGATTTCGCCGATGCAGTCGTTCTTTGTCCGTCTGAAAGATGGACAGAGTGCTGAGCAGCTTAACTTTACGTCGGCGATGACGGTAGATAGAGAGGTGTTTGGCGGTGTGAAGACGGCATCGGATAAGGGGCTGGGTGAGGACAACATCGCTTTAACCCTCACTGCAGCATCTGCATCGGGTTATCGCAGCCGTTCGAGGATTGTTCTTGATGCATCAGCTTCGGAAGATTATGATGATGCTGAGGATGCCCAGCTGCTCTATGATGCCCAGCTGAAGGAAGTTCCGGTGGTTTATACGGTGGCAGGCGATGAAGCTGTGGCGCTGAACTCCCTGCCGAATATCAATTGGATGCCATTAGGAGTGGTTGGTGCTTCTTCCGTAGAGTTGAAGATAGAAGGCGTCAATCGTCTCTCTTCACCTCTTTACCTCTATGATGCTGCCACCCGAAAGTATCAGGAGATAAAAGATGGCGAGGAAGTGAAGGTGCAGGCAAACGAGCACGGCAGATACTTCCTGACCCAGATGCGCAGTACTACAGGTATCGAAAATGCCGAGATAGGCGAGAGTGACGTGAAGATCTATTCTCCTGCCAGGGGATTGATAGTAGTATCCAAGGTTGGGGGGCCTCTATTAAATAAGGTGGAGGTTTATACCCTTGATGGAAGACTGGTGGCTACGAGAAAGGCTGAAGGTGCAGCATCTGTCAGCATTCCTGTAATCTCCACGGCTTCTTCTCAGGAAGTATATATTATTAAGGTATCTATGCAGGATACCCAAGCTACAATAACCAGAAAGCTTTCTCTCCGTTGAGAGAAAGCTTTCTGGTGTTAAACTGAGAAAAAAGAAAAATCCCATCGTTCTTGCGAGCGATGGGATTTTTGTTCTGTTAAGCAATGTGTCTGCTTTACGCTGATTACTTACGAAGACCGAGGGCCTTGATGATAGCACGATAGCGATTGATGTCGCGATCATACAAGTAATCGAGCAATGCACGACGCTTTCCTACAAGCTGTGTCAACGCACGTGTTGTAGTATAATCTTTACGGTTCTTCTTAACGTGCTCCGTCAAATGAGCAATACGGTATGAGCTACGCAGAAGATAGAGTGTGAGATGGGTAGGGTAGGTAAGTCTGTGGATGGTGAATACCATGATCGTATTATTGATATTGACATATTGATATATGATGATTTAAAAGTGAATGAACCAGATCTCGTTATTCCCCATCCTTTGATGGAGGAGCGAGAGTTTGTCATGATTCCTTTGAAGGAAATTCTATAGTTACCTTAAATGTTACATTAAAAAACTTATCATCTCTTTATTTTTTTTAGAAAAAATTTGGAGGTTTCGTTTTTTTATTATACATTTGCAGATGTATTCTATGTTGATAATGTTAGATGAAACTTAAACATGTGCATTCTGCATGGATACACCACTTTTTGAATAAAAGTAAATGGTCACTTTGATTAAAGGACAAAACGTAGGAGAAAAATCTCCTCTATGTGGCATACCTTCTGTTGCTACGTCTCCCTGTTGGCTACAAAATGGGGTGACCCCCAACTATGTTGTAAAGCAAAGTGCTAATCTCTTTACACTTCAGTGTGTAATTTCTATATGGACCGCCTTTTCTGCATAATTATGCAGAAAAGGCGGTTAGTTTTTTTGTGTAAGTAATAAAAGATAATAACTGTGAGTATTGATAGTGAAGCGATGGTTTGGTTCTTGATGAGAGCTGCTTATGGACAAGAACAAAAGGCGCAAGAGTTTTTAGAAACTAAAGGAATAGAGACTTTCTTACCTTTGCAGGAACATTGCTTTGTGCGAGACGGAAAGAGAGTGAAGAAAATGCAATCCTTAATACCCAACTTCTTGTTTGTAAAAAGTACTGAAAATGAGATGAAAAAATATATAGGAAAGCATCCTGTAGATTTTCTGCATCATTATTATGTGCCTCATAAGGATAATTCTGGGAATGCCATTGGAACTAAAGGCATCAAGCCATTAGTAATTCCTGATGAGCAGATGGATGCTTTCCAGCAGTGGTATGCTATTCATGATGATAATAAGCTCTTTATTGCCGATGATAAGATGCATTTCAGTAAGAATCAGCAAGTGAAAGTGATTGGTGGAAAGTTCGCTGGTATGTGTGGTCGTGTTTGCCATATCAAAGGACAATCGCGAGTCGGCATCGTCATCAGCGGTGTCGGCATCATCTTCACTGCTTATATTCCTAAAGGAATGTTGGAGGTGCTCTAGATAAGGCAGGTATGTGTTTTAAATTTAAAATGATAGGATTATGAATAAAGTCATTCAAAATTTTGGAGTGATATTCTCCTTGCTGTTGCTTACTTGTGTGAGCATGATAGATAGGATATCGTGATGATGGTGGTCTTAATATTTGGAACAACATGACTCAGTTTTTAACGATAAACTTTATCTTAAAATGATTAAAGATAGTCTGTTTGTAAGCATCCAACCCCTATTTTGGCGGTTTGAACAATAAGTGCTACCTTTGCGCC
>ERZ1026852.551-NODE-551-length-22995-cov-5.255362_pt1 | contig 22995 bp, 14 predicted proteins | sample MGYA00380156_ERZ1026852 | MGnify/ENA primary metagenome ERZ1026852 (study PRJEB33269, sample SAMEA4719792) | human gut metagenome | biome: human-associated habitat; feature: organic feature; material: feces | place: Cameroon | collected 2013-10 ...
CCAGCCGTTCTCTGGAAGGAACATGACCGGATCGCAGTTATGGCTACCCCTATGACATTAAAACAGGATAAGTTTCTATCGCTTATGCATACATACGAAGACCGATCCGTAATCTACCGTGTACCATGTCCAAAGCTGGTTGGCTTTGTGGAAAACGGAGATCTGGACAGTCCGGAGCTTCATGATTATCTGCAGGAGATTCTATCGCCTTATCTGGAAAAGGGAATCGATGCGATCGTGCTTGGCTGTACGCACTATCCGTTTGTGGAAAAAATGATCCGAACCGTTGTCGGTCCGGATATCAAGATTTTTGTCGGAAGCCACGGAACTGCCGTAGAACTGCGTCGCCGCCTGATTGCCGCAGGCTTAAAGTCAGAATCTGCTGAACAGGGTACAGTCGAGATTTATAACAGTTGTACGACCGATGGGAACGCACATGTTGCCCTCTGCAGGAAGCTGCTGGCATTATAATGTACCGTACGGAAGAAGCTGGAGACTATCATTCATTTCGCAAATCACTTTCGTTCTATTTCGCAAAAAGATTAACAGGTATCCGGTTTTATATACCTGTTAATCTTTTTCTATGATCCTGTTAGAGATTGCCGAATTCTTATGAACATACCATTTAATACAACTCTTCATCGTAGTATCGTAATAACAGTCCGGTCACGCGGTCATAGGCTGCGAAACCGTCTGAGACACCGTTCAGGTTCAGGCTTGTTTCAGTGAAGGTATTGGATGCCTGATTGACGGTATCCGTCGATAGAATGGCCTTATCCTCTACCTTTTTCCAAGTCTCCGGGAGCAGAAAGATGTCGTCGGAAAGCACCTGTTCGAAAATCCTCTCATTTGCCAGATACTGTTCTGCATCCTCCCCAATAGCCTCATAATAGGCATTATCTACATAGGACAATACACTCAGATACCCGGAATAAATAAAGAATGGATCTTCGCTGCCGATACAGGCAAGATAAGATATAAAGTTTGCCTCATCCTCATAGATATACCCATGCAGATGCGCCAGCTCATGGCAATAGGTTGCCGGATAATTTGTGATATACATATTTGCATTACAGTTTGCTTCCATCGAAAACGGGAAATAATACCCCGCCATATAACTCTGGCTCATCAGCCCGGAAAACATCATATGCTTGACATCCGGATAGTAACCGGACAACCGTGGATACCGGCCGGACAGTTTCTGAAGAGCATTTCGAGCCTGTTCCTGCATATCTCCATCATATGTTATGTATCCGTTTTCATCCCGCTCTACTTTTGTACTGTATTCGTTACACTGCTTTACGATATAATTGCGAAGTGCCTGCAATTCTTCTACCTTATACTGCCGTTCCTCTGTTTCCTCATTTACAGGAAGCGAGGAACAGTGATAATAGATCGTACAGTTTCCGGTCATAATAAGACAGACCGCAACCGTTATATATGCAATAACAAGGTCATAGATCCTGCAAAATCTCCGATATCCCTTATGCTTTCTTATAAAGATCAACAGAATATTCAGGATCAGAAATGCAAGGATCAGCAGGATTGCCGTAACGATCATAAGCTCCCCGATTGAAAAGGAAAACAGATTGCCAAATCTTGCAAATACTGCAACGATAACCGGATTCACATGTTCCGCATACCAGTCGCACCAGTTTTCCCATCCCATCTTTCCACTGATCCACGGAGCAACCCACGCTGCTGCATTTATCACTATGACCAGAATTATCCCTGTAAAAAGAAGGGGTCTGTGAATATGCCTTTTTTTCTTCTTTTCCTCTATTACATTCATAATTTTATTCTTCCTGCCAGATAGTGTATTTTCTGATATGCATCTTGTCAGATTCTCATACATACAACATTCTTTTCTACCTGTTCAGTATATCATCCTGCTCTGCTTTTTACGACACACTTCACAGATTTATAACGTTTTTTACTTTATAGGACAAACTTTCCTATAAAGTAAAAAGCACGCCACGGACTTCATATGATAGAAGTCCGCAACGTGCATCTATAGCCATTATGATCTCATTTACTTCTCATTTCTCGCTGTCAATTTCTGACCATCATAGTCAATGATGATCGCTGACTGGGTGGATACTTCACCTGCAAGGATCATACGGGCAACCAGTGTCTCAACATTCTTCTGAATAAAACGCTTCAATGGTCTTGCACCATAAACCGGATCATAGCCCTGATCGATGATCGCACTCTTAGCCTCATCCGTAAGCTTGATCGTGATCTCCTGTCCGGCCAGTCGTTTGTTCAGATCCTTGACCATAAGATCAACGATACTGCCAATGTTCTCTTTGCTTAATGACTTGAAGATGATCGTCTCATCGATACGGTTCAGGAACTCCGGACGGAAGTGCTGTTTCAGTTTGTTCATAACTGTCTCCCGTATCTCATCCGTGATCTCGCCACCGCCTTCTGCGATATCCACACCACCGATATTCGATGTCATGATGATGATCGTATTCTTAAAGTCTACCGTTCTGCCCTGTGAGTCCGTGATACGTCCATCATCCAATACCTGTAATAATACATTGAATACATCCGGATGTGCCTTCTCAACTTCATCGAATAAGACAACCGAATATGGTTTCCTACGAACTGCCTCGGTAAGCTGTCCGCCTTCATCGTAGCCTACATATCCAGGAGGCGCTCCGATCAGTCTGGATACACTGTATTTCTCCATATATTCACTCATATCGATACGAACCATGTTCTGTTCATTATCAAATAAAGCTTCTGCCAGTGTCTTTGCAAGCTCTGTCTTACCTACACCGGTTGGCCCAAGGAACAGGAATGAGCCGATCGGCTTGCTTGGATCCTTGATTCCTGCTTTGGAACGGATGATCGCATCGCTGACATATTCAACAGCTTCATCCTGACCGACAACCCTCTTATGAAGTTCATCTGCAAGATTCAGTGTCTTACTCTTTTCACTCGCCGTCAGTTTGGCTACCGGAATACCGGTCCACTTGGATACAATCTCCGAAATTTCTTCTTCTGATACGACCTCATGTACCAGCTTTCGTTCTTTCTCCGATGCGGCCTGCTCTGCCAGTTCCAGCTCTTTCTGAGCTGCCGGAAGTTTGCCATACTGTAGTTCAGCAGCCTTGTTCAGATCGTAATTTCTCTGGGCAACCTGAATATCATTCTTGATCTTCTCGATCTCCTCTTTCAGGTTACGGATCTTCTCAACGCCTGCCTTTTCATTCTCCCATTTGGCTTTCAGATTATTTGCTTTATCCTTTAACTCTGCAAGCTCTGACTGTATATCCGCCAGTCTCTGCTTGCTCAGGTGGTCTTCCTCTTTCTTCAGTGCGGCTTCCTCGATCTCAAGCTGCATGATCTTTCTTGTGATCTCATCAACTTCGGTCGGCATGGAATCCAGCTCCGTCTTGATCATCGCACAGGCTTCATCGACAAGGTCGATCGCTTTATCCGGAAGGAAACGATCTGTAATGTACCGATTGGAAAGTACCGCTGCACTTACCAATGCACCATCCGAGATCTTAACTCCATGGAACACCTCATATCTTTCCTTGATACCACGAAGAATGGAGATCGTATCTTCTACCGTCGGCTCATCGATCTGTACCGGTTGGAAACGACGTTCCAGAGCGGCATCCTTTTCAATGTACTGTCTGTATTCGTCAAGTGTCGTTGCACCGATACAATGCAGTTCGCCACGGGCAAGCATAGGCTTTAACATATTGCCTGCATCCATTGCGCCATCTGTCTTACCGGCTCCAACGATCGTATGCAGCTCATCAATAAAGAGGATTATCTCACCTTCTGATTTCTTTACTTCATCCAGAACTGTCTTCAGACGTTCCTCAAATTCACCACGATACTTGGCACCGGCAACCAACGCACCCATATCCAGTGCGAATATCTTCTTATTCTTCAAGCCTTCCGGCACATCACCTCTGACAATACGCTGTGCCAGACCTTCTGCAACCGCTGTCTTACCTACACCAGGTTCACCGATCAGAACCGGGTTATTCTTGGTCTTACGGGAAAGGATCCGGATCACGTTTCGTATCTCAGCATCTCGTCCGATAACCGGATCGATCTTCTGCTCTCTTGCCCGTTCCACCAGATCGTATCCGAACTTCTCCATTGCTTCATAGGAATCTTCCGGATTCTCACTATCTACCTTTTTATTTCCTCTGATATCTGCCAGAGCCTTTAAAAATGTGTTCCGATCGATCGCCCATGTTTTAAGCAATGGCTTCACATCGGAATCGGCTTTTTCGATCAGTCCAAGGAACAGATGCTCAACCGATACAAAGCTGTCTCCCATCTGCTTTGCTTCCTTTTCAGCCTGAATGAGCGCCTTTGAAAAATTATTTCCGGCATACAGATTTCCACCACTTACTTTTGGCAGTGATGCAAGCTTATCTTCCACCCTATTTACCGCTGCTGTTACATCTATATCGAGTTTTTCAAAAATCTTCGAAATAAGGCTTTCGTCTATCTCAAGCAATCCTGCAAGTAAATGAATCTGTGCAAGCTCCTGATTATCATATTCCAGGGCTTTATCTTTCGCTTTTTCTATTACTTCAAGCGACTTTCTTGTATATTTGTCCATATCCATAATCATTTACCTCCTGACATATAAAAACTACTGTAATTCAAGATACACTTTCATTACAGTAGTTAACATAACACTTTTTGTTAGCACTGTCAATAGGTGAGTGCTAATTATTTTTATTTTATTTTTTCACACACATTTCAGGAATGATCACTGGGTAAAACTCACATCAAAAATCGTACCTCCGGATGGATTAGACCGGACTGTAATTGTCCCATCATGCGCACTTACGATTTCATGAACGAGTGCAAGTCCAAGTCCGACACCACCAAGTTCTCGGCTTCTGGATTTATCCACACGAAAGAACGGTTCAAACACACGCTGCCTGAGTTCCTCCGGGATTCCATTTCCGGTATCCTCTATTGACAGGTAAATATGTTTTTCCTTTTGATATGCGGTCACTGTAACCCGTCCCCCAGAATGATTATATTTTATAGCATTCTCAACAAGATTGTATACCATCCTATAAATAAGGATATCACTTCCGATCATCCTTATATCCGTGCATTTTCCAATAAGTTTTATATTTTTTTCCTGTGCAAGCGGTTCCAGATCCGCCAATACTTCATCAACAAGAGCATTGACCATTATTACATCGTCTCTCCCCACAGTTTGAAGCTCGCTCATATCCAGAAGGGTTTTTACCATTTTACCGAGTCTGTCATTCTGTTCCGTAACCATCTTTATCGTTTGCTCGGTATCTGCATCATTGCCCGGATGCGGATTGGAATTATATGAATCAAGCTGTATCTGCATTAAAGATAATGGGGTTCGAAGCTCATGTGCCGCATTTGCGGTAAATTGTCTCTGTATATCAAATGCATCCGAAAGACGTTCAAGCATCTTGTTATACGAAACACTCAGTTGGTTCAGTTCTTTAACATTGTTTTCTTCTATTCGTGAATCTGCCAGATTTTGTGCCTGTACCTCTTCAATCTTATCAGAAAACTTACCAATCGGCTTTAGGGCATGTCCACTGATAAAATACGTGGCCACACCACCCAGAAGCGCCAGCAAGGCTGAAATTATCAGGCTGTTTTTTTTGTAGTCTGCCTTGTTATTGTACACCTGAACGGAAAAATCATTTGCAAAATCATCCCAGTTATCCTCCGGAATGCTGATATATATTTCATCCGAAGAGCTTCCGTTATCATCTCCCCTAGCATCAACAGTCTCTTGCAGAGAATCAATATAGTACACACCATTTTTATAAATAAGCATAGTCAGACATCCACATATAAGCGCAATATATAATGTAATTATACATGTAAGTCTCCACTGTAGCGATATTCTTTTCATCTGTCGGCCTCCTCTCGTATTTTATACCCTTCTCCCACCTTGTTCAAAATCGGATCATATCCGAGCACTGCCTTAAGCTTTCTTCTAAGCGAAGACATATGTACTCTGATTGCTCCACTAAAGCTGTCCACGGATGCATCCCAGACATGCTCCATCAATTCTTCCTGACTTACCGGTCTTCCCAGATTGAGAAGCAGATATTCTAAAATACCATTTTCTTTTCTTGTAAGGGAAACCTTTTCCCCTTTTGCATATGCCTCACGTTTTATCGTATCAAAGCTTATCCCGCCGCTTTCCAGACATACATCCTTCTGCACAAATTTTCTTCTTGTCAGACTTCTGATACGTGCTTCAAGTTCCTTTATATGAAATGGTTTTTCCATATAATCATTTGCACCTGCATCCAGTCCCTCAACCTTATCCGCGATCTGTCCTCTTGCAGATAATATAATAACCTTTGTCTCCTCATTTTCCCGTCTGAGTTCTCTTAAGATTTCCATTCCATCCATACCGGGCAGATTCAGATCCAAAACGATCAGATCATAATCCTCCGTAAGGATACATTCAAGAGCTTCTTCCCCATCATAACAGGTATCCACTTCATACCCAACACCATACAGGCTTTTCGCAACCATATCACATATTTGTTTCTCATCTTCAACTATTAATAATCTCAAAAATCTTTCACCTGTTTCTTAACAAAAATTTTACATCAGCTATTGTATAATACCCAGGTCAGTTGGTCAACAAACACAATCAAGAAAGGAGCTGCAATATCTTGAAGTACAGGAAAATATCTCAGATCGTTTTACTCATCACAGGTATAGCAATGATCAGCTATGGTGTAGTCAGAGGTGAAGCGGCTGCCGTGCTCAGCAAAGCAATAAAATTATGTCTGGAGTGTGTAGGAATTGGATAAGAACAAATCAATATCAAAAAAAACAGCCAGAATACGCGGATGGATACAGGCAGCTGCCACGCTGCTTACCAATATTCACATCCCCAATTTATTTAAAGGCAAGATCTATCAGGGCAAAGCGAAAACAATATGCGTACCGGGATTAAACTGTTACTCCTGTCCCGCTGCAACCGGAGCGTGTCCGATCGGGGCATTCCAAGCAGTTGTCGGCTCATTCAAATTTAAATTTTCTTACTACATAACCGGTTTTTTCATTTTACTCGGTGTGATTCTCGGAAGATTTATATGTGGATTTTTGTGTCCATTTGGATGGTTTCAGGATCTGCTTCACAAAATTCCCGGAAAAAAGTTTTCCACAGCCAGGCTGAAACCGTTAAGATACCTGAAATATATCATCCTGATCGTTTTCGTTATACTTCTGCCGATGCTTGTAACGAACTCCATAGGAATGGGTGATCCGTTCTTCTGTAAGTATATTTGCCCACAGGGTGTTTTAGAGGGAGCTATACCACTTTCACTTGGAAATACCGCTATACGGTCTGCTCTCGGAAAGCTTTTTTCTTTTAAGTGCCTTATTTTAATTACAGTTATTATACTGAGTATTTTGTTCTACAGACCTTTCTGCAAATGGATTTGTCCTCTTGGAGCAATCTATTCATTATTTAACAAGGTCAGCCTTATGAATATCAAGGTTGAAAGCAGCAAATGTGTCGGATGCGGTAAGTGTTCAAAGGCATGCAAAATGGATGTAGATGTATGCAAAACACCAAATCATCCGGAATGCATACGATGCGGAGCATGTATAAAGGCCTGTCCAAAAGACGCGATCTGCTATCAGTTTATGGGGAGACCATGTTCCCAAAAGGGACATAAGCAATCTTCCAAAACCAATGTGTAACAATCAGCCACACTAATATTATCTAAATTATTATTTAAAGGAGCAATTATCTATGAAGACAAAAAAAACATTAATACCTATTATCACTCTCTGTGCAGCATTATCTCTCACGGCATGTAGCGGATCAGGATCTGCCACAACTGAGAGTTCACAAAAAACCCAGACAGAAGCCACCACTGAAGCTGCGGACAATTCCAACACGAAGCTGGATGATTTATATCAGCAGGAGAACCAGATTTTTGCAGATCATGCGGATGTATGGAACAAGGTATTTGGCATGATGAATAAAAGCAGCGCTGATCCAAGCGGAGATTATGCCGATTATCTGGCCGGCACCGTGGAATCAAACAAGGAATCCTTTACAGATGATGAACTGAAAACACTTAACGATGATATTGAAACCATCAGACAGATTGAAAAGCAGATATCCGAAATCGAAAATAATAATACAGGATCAGAAAGCACCGACCAGAACGACAGTTCCGAAGAAATCACACCTTTCAAGAGTTTCTCCGGTAAGGATTTCGATGGTAATTCTGTTGACGAAAGCCTGTTTTCCAATAATGCGGTAACGGTCGTTAATTTCTGGTTTACCGGCTGCAAACCTTGTGTCGCAGAATTATCCAAGCTTAATGAATTAAACGATGCCATCAAATCGATGGGAGGCGAGGTAGTAGGTATCAACACAGAGACCTTTGACGGAAACGAAGATGCTATCAAGGAGGCCGCAGCCATTCTTGACAGTCAGGGTGCCAAATACCGCAATATTTCCATTGACTCTGATTCAAACATAGGTAAATATGCCTCCGACATCATGGCATTTCCTACAACCATACTTGTCGATAGGAATGGTAATATCGTCGGAGATCCTATGCTCGGCGGTATCGATGACCAGAATAACTATGACACTCTTATGAAACAGATCCAATCAGTAATCGATGCTGATAAATAGAATAAATAATCAGATTCAGGGGCAGGATAAAAAGCAAACTTTTTATCCTGCCCCTGATTACATTCTTAATCATGCTCCTTTGTCTTAATCTTATTTTGTTATCTTGACTTTCTTTACTTTACTGTATTTACCATATACTTTCCTGCCAGTAGAATCCTTCTTATATGCACGGACCCGTACATAATAGGTCTTTCCTTTTTTCAGCTTCTTTATGGTCTTCGTTCTCTTCGTTGTATTGACAACCTTCTTGCCCTTGGTGAACTTAGAATTGGTCGCGTATGTGATCTGATATCCCTTTGCTCCGGATACCTTTGAATACTTCACAACCAGATTCCTGCCATTCGTATTCGTAACCTTAAGTCCGGTTGTCTTCTTCACCTTTATCTTCGACCACTTCGCATATACGGTATAATTCTTCTTTGAGCCTTTCTTGATCGAGGTTATCTTCTTCGTATAATTACTATTTGTATACCATCCCTTGAATGCATATCCCTTCCGGGTCGGTTTCTTTAATATAACCTTCTTCGCTGATGTATAGGTCTTCGGATTCTTCTTGTTATTCTTACCCTTATTTAACTTATAAGTAATCGTATATTTTTTCTGGCTTAACTTGCCGACCTGACGTTTCTCAACCTTCTTGCATACAGAGCAGGTTCTGCTTTCTTCCCCTGCATTTGAGGTAGTCGGCTTCACTGTCACTGTCCATGCAGTCCAGGTATGACCCTTTGCTGCTATACTGACATTTGTCTGCACTGTCTTTCCACAGGTATCACAAACATAATGTCCACTTCCTGCCGCCGTACAGGTTGCTTTCTTATCTGTTACCAGACGCTTTGATACATGCTTGCAGATAAGCTGTGCCAGCTCTCTTCTCTCAACCGCTCCACATACAGAACAGGTTCTTGTTTCTTCTCCTGCCGCATCATAGGTAGCAGGTGTAACAACCTTCCATTCTCCACAGGTATGTTGATCCGCAAATTCTACTATGATCTTCTGTGGTTTTGTCACATTTTTGATCGTATACTTTCCATCTGCAAATTCTATCCTTGTGCCATTTGCAGATACAAGCACACATCGACCGGCTGCAGCCTTAACTGTAAAGGAATAATCCTCGCCATAACTGATCGTTTCTCCCTCTTTCTCCGGAAGGATCGTATAATCATCCCCACCGGATGGAATCGTAACCTCATACCGGTTCGGGATCACATCTTCTGCTTTCACATCTATGATGTAGTCTTTTCCAATGTTCTTAATAGTATAGCATCTGCCATCTGTCTTAAGTGCCTCTGCCACTTCATCAGACAGTTTATAATAGTTACCATCAAATCCCCTCACCGCTTCGTATACATACACAACCGCATGGGCATTGCTGTATCTATCTCTTGCCGATAATGTATAGTCTGAATCTTCAACTACGTCGCCACCTGTCTCTTCCAGATAATCCTGCGCATTCTCTGTAAGTGTAACTCTGTAATACTCGATGCATCCGTCAGGTTTCGTATTTGTCGCTCTGTTCATCGAAAGCTTAAGATCCCGACCGGTTACATCCGATCCCTCTAATCTGACACCAGCGGTTTCACTCTCTGCCTTCCAGTTATTCTCATAATACTTTATGGCTGCTAACTGATATTCTGCCTCTTCTAATTTCTCAAACCGATAAGAGCCATCTTCTGCTGATGTCGTCTTTTTTGTATCACCGTTTCCTTTTAATTTAACTGTTACACCCGGTACAGGATTGCCTTCGGGATCGCGAACAGTTCCGGAGATCGCATAAGTCTCTATATTCTTTTCAAAGATTGCGGTGTAGGTCTCGCCCTCAAAAACACCGTTTACCGCAGTTGGATAGAGTCCGGTTATGGAATAGGACGGACTACCCTCCTTGCTGTCAACCCACTTCACGAAATGCCAGCCAAGATCTGCCACCGGAAGAACTCCCTTTGGTGTTCCGCTTACTGCCTTGATCGTCTCTGTCAATTCACCGGAACCAGTCTTGTCACCTACCCATTTTACTGTTCCATGTTCACCGGCTTTGTAGGTAAATGTAACTTCCGTTTCCTTGGTCGTGATCTCTACTATATGATTTGTCTTAATACCTGAGATCGTGTAATTGCCATCCTCATCCGGCTCCAACGTCTCTCCGTCTAAGGTTACGCTTTCTAATATGTAGCCTGCATCCGGTGTGACTGTAAATACAACAGTCTCATCCGTCTCCGTGATAATCTCTGTTACCTTCTTCTTATCGATACTTGCTGCCGCATGACTGCCTTCTGCCAGCTTGAATTCCAGAGTATACAGATCATATGTCTTTGAATATACATCTTCATCTGTCGTTAATACATGTGCAAAATCATATAAGGTCGTAAGTTCCTTATCTTTATACCAGTCAAATGTATGAACCGCATCATTCTTTCCTGCTACAGTCGGTGCCTGATCCTCGGTAACCGCATGGTTATAATTTGTATATCCATATCCTGCAAGATCTTTACCACCGGTCGTGTAATGGAAAGTCATCTGCATAACAGTTCTGTCTGTTTCTTTCTCTGTCAACTTAAGATTCGGATATTTACTAAATGCCGCTCCGGTTATTATCTGTTCCCATACAAATAACCGCTTTCCGGCAGCCTTCAGATCTTCATTGATCGCATTCTGCAGCTTCCATGCAACCTTACCGGATTCAAACTCTTCCACTGTCATAGCTTCATTATCCGTAAAAGTTACTTTATGTCCCTGCAGGTTCATGGAATATCCATAAGCTTTCACATCAATATCTCCCACATAATAGCAGGCAGATACCACTGCATTTCCCAAATAAGATGAAACACAACCTGCAATAGGTGCTGCAAATGCATGCGGTTCATTATTCTGGAAGCTGGTTGCAACATCTGTTGTCCTTATATCGGTTGAATAATTATAGCAGTCTCTTATCAACACATTCTCTGCACTTCCTACAATACCTCCGGTATGGGAACCACCCATAACAGCTGTTGTATTATAACAGCCGTAGATCGTACCCTTACTTCCTGTTGCATAAGCAGCAATACCTCCGGCGCAACTGTCCGAAGCTGTAACAGCACCTTCATTATAACAATAGAAGATTCCATACTGTGACAGAGAAACCGGAACTAATTTCTCCGCTTCCATAGAGCCGCTTCCCGAATTATCTGAAGATCCGCCGGATGTATCCTCCCAACCTCCAATGGATGGATTTACGATTATTACATCACTGCCTTCTGCCTCACCGTTTCCTGCCGCAATACCTCCGGCGTATGTTCCTGTAATTACTCCTTTATTATAGCAGTTAGCAACATATCCCTTGTTATCTCTTACAATACCGGCTGCCTGACCGGTTGATGTAATTGGCGCTTCATTATAACAGTTCAGGATCTTGCCCTTATTCCAATCACAAATTCCTCCCACATCTCCGCTAATATGTCCTCCGGTATTGTCGATTGCTCCACGATTGACACAGTTTTTTACAATACCATAATTCATATCTACTATGCCAAAGCAATTTTCACGCTGTTTGTCGATCCATTCTACATCTGCTGTATTCACACAAGCATCCATAACTCCGTAATTTTTGTGTACAAAGATTGCTCCACCATGTCCACAATACCTTGTGCGCATGGCTCCCGCTGTACAGTTTGTTACTGATCCGTTATTTAATCCGACAAATACGGAACTTCCCATTACAAAAGATTTCTCTATCGTCAGATCTTTTAATGCTCCCGATTTACCAATATAGCCGATCAGACCAGCCTCATTATTCTCACCTCGATTTCTCCGGTACAATCCCCGGATCGTCTTATGATTTCCGTCAAAGGTTCCCTGATATACAATGTTATAATTATCAAAATTTACATTAAATGCTCCAATCGCCGGCCAGTTGATTACATCTGTCGTATCAATCGTCCATGAATCCAACTTGCTTGTATCATTCATCTCGATATCCTCACAGAGAACGACGCTCTCTGACAGATGCGGTGTAGCATCATCTCCATCACCATTTACATAATCAGCAAACCAGTATAACTGTCCGGCATTGCTTACTGCATAGTATCCTATATAATTTTCGTCTAATCCAAATGCCTTACAATTCTCTGCCGTGACCTGCTCAGCCGGCTGATAAGAACCATCCACCGTTGCAAATCCATTTTCATCATAGGTCAAGCTCTTACTGACTTTTCCACATGTACTACATTCTGCCGTATAGGTATATATGCCATCCTTTATACCGGTCAACTTCCAGCCCACCTTTTCCTCATGGAAAGTGATGTGATCTCTTGGCACACCAAAGGTCTCCGTCAGGCATCTGTAAATCTCAAATGAATGTACCGTATAGTACATGCTCTTTAAACTATTCGCTATCGCCTCTTTTGATTTATCTCCATAATCTGTTAAAGTTAACTGTAAAGAATCGTTATCTTTGTGCGGAATCTCTACCATCGTTCGGTTCCATGAACCACAAAATACATTCATATTTAACTCTTTTAAAGAAAGAGGCAGCTTAATCTCACGTTGTTCTTTCAGATTTGTATTATTTTCTTTATATGTAGAAAATAAGCCTTCCGGCAAGGTATTCAAGGCACATCCATCTTCAAATGTTATGTACTTGATTTTTGCATTTCCGCCACCATCCAATGAAGTCGCTGTAAAATCCGTCAAGCATTTTGGATATTCAAGGCTTCGCAATTTACTGATGCTAAATGCCCGGGGTCCAATGGTAGTCACGTTCTGCATATACGGCAGCTCGGTTATATATATATAACGGAACGCTTCATTTTTAATTGTCTTAACACTGTCCGGAATCCGGAGTGATGTTACCATTGAGCATCCCATGAAAGCCTGCTCTTCAATCGTCTCTAACTGATCAGGAAGTTGTATATCGGTAACATTCCTGCAATATGCAAATGCTGCTTTTCCAATTGATGTCACGGAATCCGGAATTGCGATCTCCTGTAATCCGTCACAGTCATAAAATGCACATATACCAATCGTTGTGACTGTACCAGGAATCACAAGCTTCTCTATCTGATCCAGATTTCGGAATGCTGATTCTCCGATCGTTGTAAGTCCTTCCGCTAATTCAACATCTTTCAAAGCGTAACAGGCATAAAAAGCTTCCTTTCCTATGCTTTCAACCTTTGAGCCTTTTTCGAACCGGATTGTCTCAAGATACTGTGAATTATAAAAGCACCTCTCCGGTATCGTTTCAATGGAAGCCGGAACCGTAAATTCTTTTAAAGACTTACAACCGTAAAGTAAATTTTGAACATTCTTTCCGAATGAAGTAAGCTTGCATCCTTCCTCAAATGTAATCTTCTCCAGTGACTCATCCATATAGAACATGCCATGATTGAACGAACCTGAATTGAATTCTGTAACAGATGCCGGAATCGTGATCTCCTTCAGCTTCTTCTGTTGCTGCACCAGTGCTGTTGTTAATTTCTGCATCGTACTTGGAAGATAGATATATTCATACTGGAGATTTTCTGGTGGACTATATACATTAAAATATGTCAATCCTTCTCCAACTTCTACCTGCACGATATTGTACTTGGCAAATACGTCTGCATAACCTGAGAATACACTAAACTCACCAGCCCTGCTGCTGTTTGTATCTACGCCTCCATATGTGATCGTAGCAATATATTTTTTCACTGATGTATCTTCTGTATCCACTGCAGCTGCTGTGTCTGCCGTAGCTTCCGTATCTGCTGTATTTTCTGCAGCTGCATAGATCCGCCATATATTTCCGTTGTTATCTTTTTCCTCCACCAATGGTTCACCGGTCTTCTGATAGTGATATCCGGTTTCTTCATTGGTTACTTCATCAGCATCTTCACCAGATTCTGCCCCGGCCGCGTCATCCGTCTGTGCATACGTTGTCACAGACCCATAAAACGTTATCGGCGTCGCAACCGCAAGCATGGCAAGCATGGCGGCTGCAAGATAATGCTTTTTTCTCTTTGTTTTTAATTTACTCATATTTACCTCCCTTTCACTCATGCACGTATCCCTTATATCCCTCGTGCCCCTGCATCCTGTTATACGGATGCTGTCGCATAGTTTATGATCATTTTCTTTAAACGTATCAACTCCGGCATATAATCCCTGTTATCCTCTGCGCCCCATATAAAGCCTCCCGCGTAGTAGGTACATGCTGCCATCATCGTATGTACGGTCACACGGATAAATTCATCCTCCGGTATATCCGTGCGAAGGGTATGATCTTCCTTTGCTTTCTCATACATCATATGCAATCGGGTATCAGCCGAATACACCGACGCATGAAGATTCTCAATCTGTTCCGGATCTACGCCCTCATGTGTGACGTAGTGATTAAAGTTATCATTGTACTGAAGCAGTTCCTTATGGTTCAGATACATCTCAATATAACTGTCCAGCGTGAATATGAATCGTCCGATTGCCGGAATATCCTGAACCGATGAGATTGGTCTGTTCTGATCCAGCTCGTCCAGATATGCTTTCCACTGTGCCGCACAGACTGCAATTACAAGCTCTGTCTTATTCGAATAGCACCGGAATAAGGTTGCCCTGCCGATACCGACCGCCTCTGCGATCTCGCCCATACTTACCGCTTCAATCTTCTTTTCTACAAAGATTCGAAATGCAGTATCCAGGATCCGCTGTCGTCGTTCATTTTCTTTTGCTTTTTGTTTCTCTGATTTGTTCATTACCGTGTTCCTTTTTGATACGTACTGTATCATTAATTTTATAAGAAATAAAATGAGATGTCAATACGCACAAACACATCTTATATACAAGTCAAGGATTTTTCTGACCTCAAAAAAATTAGGCAGCCCTGCTTTGTAGGCTGCCTGTCTCTATTTAAGCTCCAGATATTTCTTAAGCTTTGGTTTTTTCTTTTTATAGTATTCCTGCAGCTTCTCCACCAACAGGGTGAGGTAGCGGAACAGGGATTCTGCCGCGAATCCGAATACCACCATAAGCAGTACGCAGATATTTGACAGATCGGTCAATGCAAATAACTTCTTCAGGAAAAATCCTGAGAATATAAATCCAATGATGTTCAGTCCGATCACACCATATTTCATCTTGTTTAACGGCTCACTGATCTTAAACAGGATCATAAAGCCAACAACGCAAAGCACCATTGTTGCGATCGTACCGATGCTTTCTTCCGGCAGAGCAAATACCTCACCGCAGATCACTAACGCGCCAACCGCAATTACGTCAGTAAGGCCACCCGGAAATGCTTTGAACATGACATTTGTAAGGAAATGTCCTTTGATCCGGTCTCTGTTCGGTTCAAGTGCAAGCAGAAATCCGGGAGCACCGATCGTAAACATACTGACCAATGAGATCTGCGCCGGTTCCAGCGGATAGGTGATCATAAAGATAACCGAGAACAGCGACATCAACAGTGAGAATATATTCTTAACAAGGAACAGGCTGGCGGAACGCTGTACATTATTTACAACCCGTCGTCCTTCGTATACCACATCCGGCATATGTGCAAAATCGGAATCCAGTAGAACGACCTGTGCTGCCTGTGTTGCAGCTTCACTACCGGATGCCATCGCCACGCTACAGTCCGCATCCTTCATTGCAAGGATATCATTGACACCATCACCTGTCATCGCCACGGTATGCCCCTGCTTTTTAAGTGCCTGCACAAGCTTCTGCTTCTGCTTCGGTGTCACACGACCAAAAACCGTATATTCCCGTACGGCTTTTTTGATCTTTGCATCCGTATCAAGTGTCGTTGCATCCACATAGCTTTCTGCGTTGTCAATACCCGCCTGAACTGCGATCTGTGATACCGTCTTTGGGTTATCACCGGATATAACCTTGATCGCTACATCCTGACTCTTAAAGTATGCAAAAGTCTTTACCGCATTTTCACGGATCGGATTTGCCAGTGCCACAAAGCCAAGCGGTGTTACTCTGTCTGATAATCCATTTGCAATACTGCTTCCTTCATATCTTCCAAATAACAGTACACGATCTCCCTTTTCAGCATAAGGAAGGATCTCTTTCTCGATTGACGCATAATCATCCCGCATGATAAATTCCGGTGCGCCAAGCAGATAGATGCCATCCGAAAATGTAATACTACCGTATTTCAAACTGGATGAAAATGCCAGACGGTCAAGCGGTACTCTGTGTTTTCCGGCACTACCGTCTGCCTCATCGGCATATTTCTTCAATGCCTCCATCGTAGCGTTATTATCCTGTGACGCTGCTGTATAATCGATCAGCAGCCCCTTTAATTCATCTGTCGTCTTTAGCGGATTCCGGCTGTCCTTACTTAAGAATACATCCTTGATACTCATAACCGGTTCTGTGATCGTTCCGGTCTTATCCACGCACAGCACATCGACACGCGCCAGTGTCTCGATGCTTTTCATATCGTGCAGCAGGACTTTTCGTTTTGCCAGATTCATCGTACTGAGTGCCAGTGCAATCGTAGTAAGAAGATATAAGCCCTCCGGGATCATACCAAGGATAGCTGCAACCGTTGAGGTTACACTCTTCCGGATCGAGTCATCATTTACGAAATGACTCTGCCAGAACAGGATGAGCCCGATCGGAATAATGATGATACCAACCCATTTTACGATCAGATTGATCGACCGGATCATCTCGGACTGTTCACCGCTTCCCATGGTCTTTGCTTCCATGCTGAGTTTTGAGATATAGGATTCATTTCCGACCTTTTCCAGTCTGGCATAACATTCACCGGACACCACAAAGCTGCCGGATAACAGAGAACTGCCGCTCGTCTTTTCTACCTCGTCTGCTTCACCGGTAAGGAGGGATTCATTTACCTGAATGCTGCCATCGATAACAACCGCATCTGCACAGATCTGCTTTCCGGCTGTCAGTAAAATGACATCATCCTTTACCAATTCTTCCGAATGGATCTGCTGTAAAACCCCATCTCTGACTACATCTGCATGAGGTGCATTTAAGAAATCCATTTTTTCCAGTGTCTTCTTCGCACGCAGTTCCTGTATGATACCGATCAATGTATTACCTATGATGATCGGTAGAAAGGTCAGGTTCCGAAAGGAACCAACAAGGATCAATAATACTGTGATAATAAGAAATATTAAGTTAAAGTATGTAAGTGTATTCGACAGAATGATCTCTTTCGTCGTTTTATCCGTCGATATATCGGTCTGATTCGTCAGTCCTTTTTCGATTCGTTTCTTTACTTCGTTTTCTGTCAGTCCCCGGATCGAAGGATTGATCTGATTTGCATTTGTATCGTCCATAAGATTTCCTCTCTGGTCTGTGTTCTTAAAACTTTTACACCATTCTACTACATTCTTATGGAAAGAAAACGAAAATAAATGTTAAATTTTGTTAATTCTTTTTTCAGGCGATAGCCTGTCCCTAATTTTCTCTCTATCCGTTTATTGAACCAAATTTCAGTTTCTTTTTTGTGATCAGATATGCTATTACGCCACACAGAATTCCAACCAAAATGCCACCTAAGATATCGGTCGGGTAATGCACATACAGGTATAGTCTGGAAAATGCGATCAGCACCGCAAGCACCAGTGCCGGATACCGGTATTTCTCTTTTGCAAAAAACAATGCAGTTACTGCTGCAAAGGACGCTGCCGTATGACCGGATGGGAATGAATAATCTGTCGGCTTCTTCACTAACAGGGAAATCGCTGTATTTACATCAAAGGGTCTTGTCCTTGCTACCGCATTCTTCAATATGCCATTACAAAGTATAACATCAAATACCAGTGCAAGTGCCATCAGGATTCCTGTCTTCCTGTGTTTCTTACTGATCAACAGCATGACCGTAAGTGCGATCCAGATGACCCCTGCATTCCCAAGTGTCGATACAAATGGCATCACTACATCAAGAAATGCATTTCTCATATGCTCCTGTATAAAATCCAAAATCGTTAACTCCATCTGATTCACCTTTTGTCCTCCTGCCTGTATGTAAATTGCACACTGTTTCTACCGGTCTGCTCTGTCGCTTCACTTATGCAAGTGATTTGGTATGTCTTTCAGATAAGTATCACTTATTTATTTTCCCCGGAGGATCTTCACACCACGAACGACCATGAATATTCCTACGATCAACAATGCTGCCGACATTACAGTTGAGAACAATGAATTCATAACAGCCATAAGGCTTGCTGTCTGAATAAGCATGACAATAAAACTAAGCACGATAATGCTGTTTGCCAATATAAAACAACCTCCGACCACAATGCACATAATACCGGCATAAATATTTGCACCTTTCTGAACTGCTGATCCAATCTTTCTTGCTTTCTCCTGCTGCTCAGAATCCATACCCGCACTGTTCATCATCCGATCAAATTCCGGTGATAGTCCACTTCCATATCCTGCAGCATCATCATTTACCTGACTGGTATAGATCTTGTTTCCAGCATCTCCTGAAAATGGTGTGCCCGGAGTTCCCTGCTGCCATTGTGAATCCTGTCTGGTATCTGTAGCCCATGGTGATGTTTTCTCGCTATTTTCTATTATTATGTCTGCGGGTTGGCTGCCATACACACCATATGGGCCGTTATATCCGGACTGACTGTTGTATCCGGACTGACTATTATATTCGCCATATTGACTGTTATATCCGGAAGTCTGAACGACATCATCGCTCTCTCCTTTTATAAAGTTACGAATTCCCTGTATCAGAAGCAGCACTCCTATACCACCGAAAAACAAAAGGAAAAGTCTCATAATGCCTAACCCTTTTGCCAAAAGACCTACAAAGCCAAAACTCATGAATACCAAAGTTCCCAGAATGCAACCCAGTAATTGTTTGACCCGATTGGATACACTTTCCATCGAATTAATAAACAATACGATTCCTGTCAATGCAAATATCAATCCGAATCCAAGTACGATCCCCCATGTTAAGATTCCTCCCTGATCATACAGGTTTGTTATGCCCCAGACTCCGAGGGCAAGCATCATCACACCAAAGCAAAAGAAAACAAATGCTCCTATTTTTGCTCCTTTTTGTTCCTGCATAAAACCACCTCCGTTTATAGAGTATCACAGAACTGTGTTTTTTTGCACTCCTCCATGTATATTTTTTCGATTTTGTCACCAAATGCCTTCGATGAAAATGCTTCCGATGATACTTCTGTTCCTATAAAGCAAAAAAATCCCCCGCACTTGTCTCCTGTAGTTCTTCGGGCTACAGGCAAATGCGGGGAACCTTTTCTTTATTTGTTGATTTATTCACTCTAATAAGTATGTTTCTTTGACTTTGGTGTTGCAGCTTCAACCTCCTGTGCATTATGATTAGCTGTTGCACATACCTTCTGAACTGCTTTCTTTTTCTTCAATGGATGCTTTGGATTCTTATCCATGATCTACACTCCCTTTCTTATATCTGTATACATATACATAAGGGGTCATGTTTTTTATTCGCACGGCTCGATATCAACACATTTTTATTCGATGGCAATGAAGTTCTCCTTTTCGATTGCTTCCGGTGCTTTCTTTGGAAGGGTCAGACGAAGAATACCACTTTCATATTTTGCATGTATATCCTTCTGACTGATACCGTCACCAACATAGAAACTTCTGCTCATGCTGCCGGCATAACGTTCACGTCTGATATACTTACCGGTCTTCTTATCTTTCTCATCCTTATCCAGACCTTTCGCAGCGGAAATGGTGATGTAGCCATCTTCCAGTTTGACATTTACTTCATCCTTCTTAAATCCAGGAAGATCAATGTCTACTTCATAGCTGTCATCTGTCTCACGGACATCCGTCTTCATCATGTTCTTAGCATGTTTGCCATACAATGGGCTTTTCTCCGGAAACATTTCCTTTTCAAATTCCTTACCGAATGGGAAATCATCCATCCAATCATCAAATAAACTTTCTCCAAAAATACTAGGTCTTAACATAAGTCATTACTCCTTTCAATTTCAAACCAGTGTCGGAAATCTCAGCTCTTATGGAACCTTGAGGCACTTAGACTTTTGTATGTTTAGCACTGTCAGAGAAACCTGAGGTGTCGAATTTGTATGTTATAAGTTCCGGGATTTTTTCTTCTTTCTTAATCCCTTTCCTTATCTTTAGCTATGTTATAGCACCATTTATTAGCACTGTCAAGAGGCGAGTGCTAATTTTATGTGAAGATTTTGTGAACGCGACAGCCATGCAGCGAGGGATGCTCATCCAGCGCTTGGCATGGCGATTGTTCTAGTTTCCGTCAAATGAATCTATATATTATATAACAATTTCACGATAGCGATCTATTTCGTGCTGGACAATCCGCTCATCTGATTATCTCCCACAACCGTAACATCCTTCCCTGAAAAAGCAATGCCCAACCGATAGATCCTGTTCTCCGGTATTCCGGCTGCAAGCAGATCGTGTTCGTAACCACGATCCATGATCTGGCGAAATGCCGCCTCCGCCGTATGATCCAGATCCACCTCTGTCCTTTGGTCATGCACCTTGAACTCCATAATGAAAGCATCCATATCATCTGCCAGCGGATACATAGCAATGTCATACCGTCCTCGTCCACTTTCCCTGTTCGATACGATTCGGTACCGGTCATGCAAGACAGCAATCAGACCAAGCACCAATCCATGATAGAAATTCTCCGGCACTCGCTCAGACGGACCTTTTCCTACATCAAAATAACTCATGGATGTATATGCCAGATCTGTCAATATACCACTCATCTCATCCGTTTTATGTGCCAATAACGCATTCACAAAGTCATTGTATACAGCGTTTCCGTTATCAAACATTGCAAGGATCTCACAACGGAACATCTCCATGACTTCTTGATTTGTGACAGATACATCACACTCCGTAAGCTCGCCATATTTGACTACATGATCTGCCTTAATATAGCCAACCGCCAGAAATAATGACCACAGACTGTTCTCATCTCCATCCAGATATTGAAATGTCACATTCTCATTGATCTTCTTATGTATAACCTGTCCGGCAATCAGCTGTTCCACCTCATATTTGCTCTGTACCGGATGTCTTCGGATGATCTCCCCTATCAGTTTATTGCTGCTGGTATTCGTCCAGTATGACTGCAATTCCCTGTTTCTCATATAATTACAAATAGACCAAGGATTATAGATATCCTGCCGTCCACCAAATATAAATCCATCATACATCAGCTTTACGTCACTTAAAGCATCCAGATTCTGACACTGCAAGGCAGCTCTGACTTCCTCCTCTGTAAATCCAAAGCAGTCATTGTATGCTTCACAGGTAACGCTATCCACCTCAATATTGTTCAGATCCGAAAATAATGAGTTCTTCGTTACCCTTGTTACTCCGGTAATAATTGCTCTGCTGTAGTATGGATTTTCCTTAAATGTACAATGAAACAGCTGCCTGCAGGTTCCTATCATCGCATCCCAGTATCCATCCGTATATGCTTCAACCAAAGGCGTATCATATTCATCCAGTAAAATAATCGGCTTTCTTCCATAATGCTTATAAACCAGCCGGCAAAGTCGTTGTATTGCCGTTTCAACAACAGTTTCATCCCTCTCCTGAAGATGCTTCTTTATAAAATGATATTCCTGCCTGTCATCCTCATTCAGACAACTGCTTTCCAACAGATAACCACAAAAATCATACAGCAGATACAGATTATTGATCATTCCACGGATTGCCTGTGCATAGTCAATCCCCTTACAGCTTCCAAAGCTGACCGAGATAACCGGAAAACGACCATAGGCATACCGGCTCTCTGCCGACTTCCATACATTCAATTTCACAAAACGTTCCGGGTGTCCGGCATATCGCGGATCAAAGAAATTTTCCACCGTGCTTAACATCGTAGTCTTGCCAAATCTTCTTGGCCTTGTGATCAACGTCACCTTTGCTTCACTCCGAAGCCATTCTGTAATAAAATGCGTCTTATCCACATAAAACTGCTTTCCACAGACAAAATCCTGAAAATCCTGATAGCCACATCCTACCTTTGCATCCAGATATGGATTCTTCTTCAGAATCTGTGAAAGCCCTTTTATATACTCTGTCAGATACTGTTTTTCTTCCAGCAGACAACGACGCTCCTCAAATTCCAGCAGGACTTCTTCACGATCTCCCAGCTTGACGTAGCTGCTTACAGACTTTCCGTTTATTGTTCTTTGTATATATGGCTGTTTCTTTCCATTTATCTTCTTGTATGTTAAAGTTCCCTTCGGTAATTCTTCCAGTCTGTTATCTATATCTTTGATCCGTTCCCTTGGACTGCTCATTTGACATTCTCCTGTCTCTAATAATTACAAATTTATATATTCGACTATCGTTCTGACTTACATTAATAT
>ERZ1026852.552-NODE-552-length-22980-cov-59.113893_pt1 | contig 22980 bp, 9 predicted proteins | sample MGYA00380156_ERZ1026852 | MGnify/ENA primary metagenome ERZ1026852 (study PRJEB33269, sample SAMEA4719792) | human gut metagenome | biome: human-associated habitat; feature: organic feature; material: feces | place: Cameroon | collected 2013-10 ...
AGGTGCAAATCTGCTTAGCATTTTTGTACCAAGTTATTTTTTAACTGTTACTTACATACTTCTTACCGTTCTTGATTACCAAGCCCTTTGCAGAAGAAGAAACCTCCTGACCAGCCATGTTGTAGGTCTTACCATTCTTCTTGGCAGCAGCAGCGTTTACAGAAGAAATGCCGGTTGATGTGCCAACCTTATACTTAAAGCCATAGAAACCCATTTTAGTACCTGCAGCAAGCACATAGTAAGTACCACCAGCAGCAACATCGAAGGTAACAATACCATTAGACTTAGTACCAATCACGTTCTCACCTCCATCATTCTTAGTGAATTCCTGAGATGCACCATTCTTGCCATCTGGTAAATTATAAGAAGCAGGGGTCACCTCTGCAAAATTAGCATCCAAAATATGGAAACCCTTATCTGCATTCAACTGAACAGCTACTGTTACAGAACCAGCCTTTACTGTCTCGAACTTATAAGCGCAGCCAGTAGGCTCTGCATCAGAATGCAACTTACCACTGTTCTTACCACTTACGTAAGCAGTAAAATCAGCATCAGCCCAGTTGGTAGTTGCCTTACCATCCGCGAAAGCAACACCAGCATTCTCCATATAAGTCAAAGTGACGTTTTCTACTGATGTAATCTTATCACCAGCATTTACCTTGTCACCCACCTTCACTGCATAGGTGCCCTGAGCATTAACACTAGCAGCCAAAGCTACGGCTGCAATAAGAGTAAAGAATTTCTTCATAATCGTTTTATTTTAAGTTTATAAATTAAATATTAGTAGATGAATAACTGTATTGTAGTTTAATTCATTTGCTAGTTCTTTTCGGTGGCAAAAATAATAAATCATATTGAGAATCTCAGAAAAACATGAACCAAAATGAACTAAATCTACGAAAACGATTACGTAACTTTTACACCGAAATCGAAACAAAAATACCTTAAATAAAAATAATAAGTGTATATTTGCACCAACAAACTTAAAGATGTAAACTAGAAATAAATAAGTATAACAACCTAAAAGGCAAACAAATGAAAAAGGATCTACTCAGATTTGGGCTCTCACTCATAGCCCTGTTTGTTATGGTAGTGGCAAATGCACAAACCTACCAGAACAAAGAAGCTAGCGTTTCATGGCCGTTTAATGACGACAACTACGCTACGCAGTACACAAAATCACCAGAAAATGGTTTCAGTCTGGTTTCCGTAAACACCGGTGACTTGAAGTATTCTCTCAAGACATCACAGACTACAAAAGACAAAGACGGAAACAAGATGGTCATGGCTGGTTTCGGTCCCGTTGGCACAACAAAAGCCGTAGAATGGACTGTTAAACCTAGCAAGGGACTTACATTCACCCCAACCTCTATCAGTACCTACGTAAACCGATTCGGTACAGATGCAGAAAATGGAGTAACCGTAACCGCCAAACTTAGCGACGGAACTTCTGTAGACTTGGGTAATTTCACTGCATTAAGAGAAAACAAGACAACAGAGTCTGACAAGTTTTCGAAAAATGGAAACCTGACCAACCACATCGTCATCCAGCTCACTGCCGACCAGCAAGCCAAACTGACATCAGCTGAAGGCTTCACGCTGAGCTGCACCGTCGGCGTTGGCTCTTCTAAGCAGCAAGGCTTTGCCGATGTACACATCAATGGTCTTCTGAACGGAACCATTCAGCAGGTAGAACAGTATACACTGTCAGCTGTTGTATCAACTGTAGGAGCAGGAACCGTCAAGGTATCTCCTGCAGGTACAGTATTTGATGCAGAAACACCAATCACCGTAACTGCAACAAAGAATTTCGGCTACAAGTTTGTCAACTGGACAGATGCCAATAATAAGGTAGTATCTACAGATGAAGAATATACCTTCTCTATCTCTGCCAACACTGCATTGAAAGCAAACTTTGAGAAGATAAACACCTACTCTTTGGATTACAAGGTAGAAGGTGGTGCAAAAGACTATATGGTAAGCGCAACTCCTGCCCCAACCGTTGTTGACGGAAAGAACATGTATGAAGAAGGAACAGAAGTAAGCCTCACTGCCAGCAGCAACGACATCCTCACCTTTACCAACTGGAATGATGGTGAAACAGGAGCAGAACGCAAAATAAAGATGAATGCCGACCAGGCATACACAGCTGCATATTCTGCAAAAGACTTCATCGCAGGCTGGGACTTCTATAAGTCAGCGAGAGAAGGTCGTACAGCAGACTTCGCTGCAGAAGACAACGATGTAGACCAGCTCATCCTGCGCGATGCCGACGGAAAGACATATTCATGGCTCGACAAGAGCAACAGTGCTGGCGGCTACGAAGGAAAAAATGCAGCCGTAAACTGGACCATGACTAATACCAAGCCGCTGGGCGAAACCTACTGGCAGACCAAGGTCAACGCAACAGCCTTCACCAATATCAAGGTAAAGAGCAGTATGCTCTACAATTATAATGCATACGAAACATATAATGTGGAATACTCTCTCAACGGCACCGACTGGACCAAGGTAGGCTCCATCACGATGCCAGGAACCAAAGCCTGGACCGATGGAGAGTTCTCTCTCCCAGCCGATGCAAACAACAAGGCAGAAGTATACATCCGCTGGATTGCCGACAAGACTTCTTCTATCAAGGGAGCAACAGGCGGCAACGACGGAATCTCTATCACAGATATCTACATCACAGGTACCGCCCAGCTCGTTAACGACGGCAAGGCTCCTGTACTCGTAAGCACCGTACCAGCAGAAGGCGCAACCAACGCATCTGCCAACGGCAAGATTGTACTGACTTTTGATGAGAAGGTAAAACTCACCGACAAGGCAAACGCTACACTCGGCACACAAAAGATAGAAGGAGTTGTGTCAGGCAAGACCATCACCTTCGCATACAAAGGTTTGAACTACGCTACAGCTTACACCTTCACGCTCGCTGCTGGTTCTGTAGCCGACCTGACAGACAATGCAACAGACCAGGCAATTGTTCTGAACTTCACTACCAAGACCAAGCCAGCTGTAACCAAGGCACTCTACGACTTCATCGTCCCAACCGACGGTGACTTCAAGGCAGCACTTGCAGCAGCAGCCAAGCGTACAGATACCAGCAAGCGTTTCCGCATCTTCATCAAGCAGGGCGACTACAAGATTCCTGCTGACGAAAAGAGCAAGGTAGCAGGTAGCGACGGCAAGAGTTACGCTAACCCTACCACCTATATGAATACGCCAAACGTATCAATCATTGGTGAGAGCATGGACAACACCTCACTGACTAACACCGTTCCAAACTCTGGTCAATCAGCCAACGTATTAGAAGGTATCGGCAAGGGTGACGTACTCTGCTTGCAGAAGGGAGCAACAAACACCTATTTCCAGGATCTGAAGATGTACAGCAGTATGGGTGATGCCAAAGGTCGCGACATCATACTCAACGACCAGAGTAACAAGACCATCTGTAAGAACGTAAACCTCTGGGCTTACCAGGACACCTACGTATCAAACAACCAGAATGGTAAATTCTACTTCGAAGACGGAATCCTTCGTGGTCGTACCGACTACCTCTGCGGTAAGGGTGATGTATATTATAATAATGTAGAACTCTGGATCTGCGAAAAGGGAGGCTATCTCGCTGTTCCTTCTCAGCCTAAGAAGTATGGCTACATCTTCAAAGACTGTACCATCAAGGATGCTACTGCGGCAAAAGATCTGAACGGAAACTACACTCTGGGCCGTCCATGGGGTAAGGGCACACCTATTGCGCTCTACATCAACACCAAGATGGAAGCCATCCCTTCAGCAGCTGGATGGAACGAGATGAGTGGCGGTTACCCTAAGCGTTTCGCAGAATACAACTCATACACAACAACAGGTAGCGTAGTAGACCTCAAGGACAGAAAGAAAGTTTACGATGCCTATGATTCAAAGGATGGTGACAATTATGTAAACCGTCGTAATGAAACAGCAGGAGACCCTATCCTCACAGCAGAGGAAGCTGCAACCTACACCATTGAAACAGTAATGGGTCAGGATGATGACTGGGATCCAACTGCAGCTACCGAGCAGGCATCAGCACCTAGCAACGTTAAGCTGAACGGTACAACCCTCGCTTGGGACAACAACGACTACGCTCTTCTATGGGCAGTATGCAAGAACGGCAAGGTAGTTGACTTCACCATCAAACCAACCTACCTCGTAGATGATGCATCAGCAACATGGAGTGTTCGTACAGCCAACGAGATGGGAGGACTGAGCGAAGCAACAGCAGCAGTTCTGGGCACAGGCATCCACAACATCGCCTCAACTACAGATGCAGCAGCCATCAAGACCGCCATCTTCGCAGCCGACGGCACCCAGCTCTCAAATCTTCAGAAGGGTATCAACATCATTGTGAAAACCCTGGCAGATGGCAGCAAGAAGACAAGCAAAGTCATCGTAAAGTAATGAAGCACAGATAATAAGTAAATAGATTGACAGATAACTATCAGAGTGCAATATCCCCATCCTCTTTCAGAAGGGTGCCGGATATTGCACTTTTTCTTTGTCCTCAAAAAATATGTGAAAAGGAAGCCATGAGATATAAAAAGTGAACGGCAAAATGTGAAAAAACAGAAGTAGTTACGCAAAAATCTGTAAACGTTTACGTATTTTTTTACACCAAACATACCTAGATTCTCATATTTTTTAGCTAATTTTGCAGCAAGAAAACCAAGACTTAGCTAACGCTATGCATCAAGGTTGCCCTCCCCGGAGCCTTCGGGTTCCAAGCGGAACAGCCCTCAGAAAGCAACTGCTCAGGACTGGAATTCTACTTAAAAACATTTCAAAAACATTAGAAAATTAGTAATTTAGAATAAGTTTTATCTAAACCTAAAGTGTATGTCTGGTAATTTTAGAAAAAAGAAAATTGCTTTGGCGGGCGCACTGATGTTCGTAGTAACAAGTGTATCTGCACAAACAGTAAAAGGCGTTGTTACTGACAATACGGGCGAGCCAATCATCGGCGCATCTGTCATGGAGGTAGGTGTAGCTGGCAATGGTGGCGTGACCGACATTGACGGTAACTTCACAGTAAACTTAAAAGGCAAGAGCAAGAAACTGAAGATTTCATACATTGGTATGAAAGCTAAGGAAGTAAGCGTTGCAGGTAAAGAATCAATCGATGTAAAGCTTGAGGATGACAACACCACCCTCAACGATGTCGTAGTAATCGGTTATGGTACGATGAAGAAGAAGGACCTTACAGGTTCTGTGTCTTCTGTATCAGCAAAGGACATTGCCAATGTGCCAGTATCAAGTGCAGCACAGGCTATCCAGGGTAAAATGGCCGGTGTCTCTGTTATGCAGACAGAAGGCTCACCAGATGCTGATGTAAAAATCCGTGTACGTGGTGGTGGTTCTCTTTCTCAGGACAACTCCCCTCTCTACATCGTTGACGGTTTCCCTGTAAATTCTATCAGCGATATCGCTCCTAGCGACATCGAGACTATTGACGTATTGAAGGATGCCTCTTCTACAGCCATCTATGGTGCCCGTGGTGCCAATGGTGTTATCATCGTTACTACCAAGAGTGGTAAGGAAGGTAAGGTTCAGGTTAACTTTGGTGCATCTGTAGGTGTAAGAAAAGTTATCAAGGAAGTTGCTGTTCTTAACCCATACGAGTATGCTAAATACCAGTATGAGTTGGGTGAGACTTCAGCTTATGGAAGTTATGACGACCTTGACATCTGGAAATCTGTAAAGGGTAACGATTATCAGGACGAACTCTTTGGACGTACTGGCTTGCAGCAGATTTACAATGTAGGTATCAGCGGAGGTTCTAAGGATACCAAATTCAACGTCAGCTATGCCTGCACCAACGACAAGAGTATCATGATGGGTTCTGATTATAGCAAGGACAACATCAATGCTAAGTTGAATTCTAAACTCAACAATTGGTTTACCCTTGACTTCAATGCCCGTTTGAGCTATCAGAAGGTGAATGGTCTCGGTTCTGGTGCAGACACCAACGAGAGCAACGCTGCAAATTCTATCGTTGCACGTACTGTCATTTTCCGCCCTATCGATCCAATCACAGCAGGTATTGAAGATGATGACGATTCAAGTTCTAGCTACGAGGCTAGTCCATATGAGCGTATGCTTGATACTTACAAGCAGCAGCGCACATTCCGTCAGAACTATAACCTCGGTTTGAACTGGAAGCCTTGGAAACATGTTACCTTCCGCTCTGAGTTTGGTTATGGCTGGACCTTCGCCAAGACAGAACAGGCATGGGGTACAAAGGCAAGCCGTAACTCTAAGTTCGGTTATGCAGGTATGCCTCAGACAGAGATTGACCGCAAGGACAACAAGAACTGGCGTAATGCCAACACCTTCACTTACGACAACAAGGGTATCTTCTTCAAGAAAGATAAGGTGAACTTCCTCTTGGGTCAGGAGTGGTCTAGCTCACAGGATGAGACATATACATCTACAACTGTAGCATTCCCTACCTCATTCGGTCTTAAGGAAGCACTTGCTAACCAGAACTCTGGTACAGCATTGGCAAACTCAAACAATATCGCAAGAAAAGACAACATGTTCTCTTTCTTCGGTCGTTTAAACTATACCATCAACGAAAAGTATCTCTTTACTGCTACACTTCGTGCTGATGCATCATCTAAGTTTGCTAAGGGCAACCGTTGGGGATACTTCCCATCAGCAGCTTTTGCTTGGCGAATGAGCGATGAGAAGTTCATGAAGGATACTCAAGACTGGTTGTCAAACCTGAAGCTCCGTCTATCATATGGTACAGCTGGTAACAACCGTATCAGCTCTGGTCTTATCGACCCAACCTATGCATTGGGAACAGCAACAGACAAGACTCCATTCTTCGGAGGTTTGTCTTCTACCATTCTCGATATGAGCAAGCTTTACAACCCTGATTTGAAATGGGAGACTACCGTTACCCGTGACTTCGGTATCGACTATGGTTTCTTTAACGGCAAGATTAATGGTACAATCGATTTGTACTGGAACACTACCAAGGACTTGCTGATGCAGGTACCTATCACATCCGTTTCAGGTTACAACTACCAGTATCAGAACTTTGGCCAGACTTCAAACAAGGGCTTTGAGTTCGCTGTTAATTATAATGCAATTGAGAAGAAGAACTTCACTTTGACAGTGAATGCCAACATCTCTTACAACCGCAACCACATCGACAAGCTGAACACCACATCTGAGTATCAGAACTACAAGTGGGCTGGTTCAACATTCAATGATGGAGAAAACTTCAAGGTTGTAGAAGGCGGTCGCTTGGGTGAAATATATGGCTACAAGTATAATGGTTTCTATACCGCATACGACGAGACAACAAATCCAAATGGTGAACTTATCTGGAATGGTAAGCAGTGGGCTTTGCGTGATGGCATTAAGGACAACAGCTATAAGACCATCGGCGGCAAATTGATACCAGGTGCTATCAAACTCGAAACAGATGAGGATGGCAATGCCGTTAAGAAGCGCCTTGGCAATACTGTTGCTCCATGGCAGGGTGGTTTTGGTATCAATGCAACCTTCCACGGTTTTGACGCATCTGTATTCTGCAACTACTCATTCGGTAATAAGATTGTGAATGGTACTAAGTTGGCTTCTTGCTTCAACTGGGGTTCTCGTAAGGGTTACAACCTGAACAACGACTTTATTGGTCGTTATACAGGTCTTGATCTCAACACAGGTATCAATATTGCTGCCAACCCAGGATCAGATGACGCCATCGCTGCATATGGTACACAGGAGGCTGCAATTACTCGCCTCAACGAGATGAATCAGGGTGCAAGTACCTGGAATCCAGCAGTAGTTGGAACCATGTCATTGATGGATTACGCAGTAGAGGACGCTTCATTCCTCCGTATCCAGAACGTAACACTTGGCTATACCCTTCCTAAGGCTCTGGTCAACAAGTTGTACTTGAGCAATGTGCGTTTCTACGTTACAGGTTATAACTTGCTCACCATCACAAGTTACTCTGGTTCTGACCCAGAAACAGACGTAAGCAGCAAGAAGAACCCAATGTGCCCAGGCATCGATTATGCAGCTTATCCAAAGAGCCGCCTCTTCGTATTCGGTGTCAACGTTTCATTCTAATCGCAAGGAGGATATAAATAATGAAAACAAATATTATCAAATCAATATTGATGGGTGGTCTTATCATCGGAGCTACTTCATGTAATGATTTCCTCGACCAGACCTCACCATCAGAGCACGACAGAACAGATGTGTTCGACTCACCTTATTATACAGGTCTCGCCCTGAATAAGGTATATGGTCAGTTGACAGAAGATGCTGCATACGCCCAGGTGATGGCTTTCACTGTAACAGCAAATAGTGATTGTGAAATCATTGATGGTATTGATGCCAGTGCTTCTACACAGACTTCAAGTGAGCGTGGTGTTATGAACTATAACGCTGTAGCCGGTGGATGGTCAAAGATTTCTGACACATGGGACAAGATGTATCAGATTATTGAAAACTGCAACAATATCGTTTATGGTGTAGACCATGGTCAGTATGCAGATGCAAAGGGTTCTGATGCAACTAGCATGAAACAGTACAAAGCAGAAGCTCTTGTTATTCGTGCCATGTGTTACTATGACCTGGTTAAAAACTTCGGTGATGTTCCTTTCAAGACAGACCGTACAGAACATAATTTGAACAATGCATTCATTGGCAAGACTAACCGTGACGTCATCTTGGAGAGTCTGATTACAGACCTTCAGAACGCAGCCGAAATCTTACCTTGGGCAGGCACACATGGTTACACTACAGAGCACGTAACTAAGGGCTATGCTCATGCTCTCTGCGCACAGATTGCCATGCAGCGTGCAGGCTGGGCTATCCGTGAGACAACAAAAGAGGGTTACGAGACCGCAAGTGAGAACAGCGATCCAAACTACCCTACACAGCGCCCATCTGCGGCTGACCGTACCAAGTTCTACAAGATTGCCTTGCAGAACCTTAATGAGGTTATCAACAGCGGCGTTCACAAGTTGAACCCAAGCTTTGCAAACGAATGGTATCTTGTAAACCAGCGCAAACTGGACACCGAGTATCAGGAGAATCTCTTCGAAATTCCTATGGGATTGAACAAGAGTGGTGAGCGTGGTTATACTGTGGGTGTACGCGTTGAAGCAAATACCAACAAATACGGACCTAAGGGTAACTCATCTGGTAAGATCAAGACTACCGCTCCTTTGTTCTGGTCATTCGACAAGAAGGATACTCGCCGCGATATCACATGTGTACCTTATCAGATCAAGAACAACGGTGGTTTGACCAAGGAAACATTTGACAGCAACAAACCATTCGAGTTGTATATCGGTAAATGGGATGTCCGTAAGATGACTGAGGACTGGCGCGATGCTGCTTGTGCTAGTACAGAAAAGGTACCTACCGGTATCAACGAAATCAAGATGCGCTATTCTCAGGTATTGCTTAACTATGCTGAGTGTATCAACGAGTTGAATGGCGGTCCTGATGACGCTACAGATGGAGCTGGTTTGACAGCACGTCAGGCATTGGCACAGGTTCATACCCGTGCATTTGCAGAGAACGCAAAGTCTGCAGCCCAGGATTATGTTAACAGCTTGCCAACAGACAAAGAAGGATTCTTCAATGCCATCGTTGACGAGAACGCATGGGAATTCACAGGCGAAGGTGTCCGCAAGTTCGACTTGGAGCGCTGGAATCTCCTGAGTTCTAAGATTGATGAGTTCAAGGCAAAGTATCAGGAAGAAATCAATGAATATCCTGACAAGTTGTACTATAAGGAAATCAAAGACGAAGAAGGTAACATCAGCATTGACATGAATTCTGTATGCTGGTATGCAGCTCCATCAAGCACTAGCGGCTACAAGAGCGCAAACTGGTGGGGAGCAGGCAATGAGAACAAGAAGAAGGACAACCTCCTGAAGAAGTTGCCATATATCAGTGCAGGTCTTAACACTACTGTCAAGAACCGCTACTTGTTACCTATCGCAACATCTACTATTGCAGACTCACGCAATATGATTCAAAACTCTTATGGTTTCTAAACATAAAAGACTAGAAAGATGAAACTCAATAAAATAACAAACATAGCACTTTCAGGAGCATTCATGCTCCTAGGTGCAGTTTCTTTCAGTTCTTGCGCTGACCAGAACGATTGGGATGTAGACTCATCATTTGACCGTCTGTTCCATACAACAAGCTTGAGCGTAAGTCCTGACGAGAACTCTGCCGAAATTACATTCGACAAAACACCTAATACTACCAGTTATCAGGTGGAATACAGCACAGAAGAGCTCAATGACGAAATGGAGTTGGGTACAGCTGCAAACAGTAAGACTGCAACCCTGACTACCACACCAGCTACTATTGATGGTTTGGAAGCAGAAACTACTTACTATCTGCGCCTTCGCAGTATGAATGATGAGGGTAAGACTTCAAAGTGGGTATATCTTGAAGATAAGAGCTTTACAACAAAGGCTGAGCAGATTATCGCAAAAGTTACTCCTAAAGCCAAAAGTGCATTAGTAGAATTCGGCGATAATAAAGACCTCAGCAATGTAACCCGCATCGCATGGTATCATGTAAGTAATGGAGAGGAAGCTGAAGAAGGTTCTGCTGATATAAATGGTTCAGGTTTAGCTACTACAAAATCTTTCAATATCGAAGGTTTGAAGGCTAACTACAGCTACACTGTAAGAGTTTTTGCCGGTGATAAGAAACGTGGCGAATTAAAGTTCCGTACTACAGAGGAGTTGCCTGAGAACTATGAATATCTCAACTGGGATGCAAACACTACCATCGCTGACCTCCTGTCAAGTGCAACACAGAGCGACGTTGTCATTATCTTCCCACAGGGTGCCAAAATTGACGAAGGTTCTACTACTGTTCCTTCAAACATCAAGAACATCTACTTCTGGGGTGCTGAAGGAAACAACAAGCCAGAATGGACAGTAAAAGTTGTAAAACTGGAAGGTGACAAGGGTATCGTTAAGTTCAAGAACATGAGTTTGAAGAACGCAGGAACAGATAACGATTACGTTATCACACCAGATGCAGAAGCAGGCAATATCGGTTCCATCGAATTGGAAAAATGTAATATCAGCAATACACGTGGCGTTGTCAGATTTAATGGTTATACCAAGCAGACTGATGCTGTCAACATCAATGACTGTGTTATCAACAACATTGGTAGCTATGGAGTTGTAAACTCAAAGATTACAAATGACAACTGCGTCAAGAGTATCAAGATTACCAATTCTACAATTGCAAATGTAGAAGCAGATGGATGTATTGTAAATGCGCAGCAAAATGATATTGCCATGACATTCACCAACAGTACATTCTGGAACTGCGGTATAGCTGGCAAGAATTTCATTAACTTGAATAAAATGAATCCAGTACCAGAATTCGAGTCATGTCTCTTGGGTTGGGATTCTCCTATTGCAATGAAGGCTGTATCTACCAAGAAGGTAACATGTACAAATACCTACTTTACAAACGAATGTACATGGAGCAATGGCAAGATTGGTGATGCTATCGGTGCCAAGGGTACAGAAGTATTTACTAACCCTGCAAAGAATGAGTTCTACCTCCAGGATGCCTATGTTGACAAGTATGGCACAGCAGGTGACCCACGTTGGATTAGATAAATTCAACCAAACTATCATATTAAAGTGCAATGCCCCTATCGGGCGTTGCACTTTTTTGTTTCTCTCCCTCTCCCCCCACCATTCACAAAAACTTTTTTAGTTAATTTCTTGGAAGTTACGAAAGAAAAGCGTATCTTTGCAGCGTAATATTAAGAAATAAAAGAAAAGAGAATGAACGGAGAAAACTATATAAGATTTGACTGGGCGATGAAACGCCTGCTGCGCAACAAGGCTAACCATGTTGTGCTAGAGGGGTTCCTGTCTTCATTACTTGGAAAGAATTTTAAGATTCACCGCTTCCTGGAGAGCGAAAGTAACCAAGAAGACGAAGACGATAAATATAACCGAGTAGATATTCTGGCAGAAAGCGAGGATGAACAGTTATGCATCATAGAAGTACAAAACAGTCGTGAGCATACTTATTTCCATCGCATGCTCTATGGCGTATCTAAGGCAATAACAGAGTATATTGGTCTTGGGAAACCATACGAAGCGGTTCGCAAGGTGTATTCCATTAACATCGTCTATTTCGAACTAGGACAAGGAAAAGATTATGTGTACCATGGTAAAACCGAATTCATCGGCGAACACGAACCACACGACATTCTGAAACTCTCCATCCGACAGAACGAGAAATTCTTTGGCATCAAGGATAAAGATTTAAAACTTAGAAAGAGCCCTGGCGACTTGTTCCCTGAGTACTACATACTACGTGTCAATGATTTTGACAAGATAGCAACTACCCCTCTTGACGAATGGATAGAATTTCTGAAAACAGGCTCAATCAGCTCCGAAGCCACTGCTGCAGGATTACCAGAAGCACGTGAGCGACTTCGTGTGGATTCACTCTCACAAGAAGACAAGCAAGCTTATTACCGACATCTAGAAGCTGTTAGACATATGAAAAGCCTATTCGACACTAGCCGTGACGAGGGATTTCAAGATGGCTTAATGGAAGGAAGAGCAGAAGGAAGAGCAGAAGGAAGAGCAGAAGGAAGAGCAGAAGGGGAAAAAGAAAAAGCCCTAAACATCGCTCTCAAACTTCTTGCTTTCAACACACCAATCGACATCATTTCCCAATCCACTGGATTAACTGTTGAAGAGATTAAAAAATTGAAACAATAATACTATACGAATAATAGAGAGGGTGTGTCATAAGTGGGATGACATACCCTCTTTTTTCGCTACTTCAGCCACTTCATTCAGCTAACACAATCACTTCTGCCAGCTAACTCAGCCACTTCATTCTGCTAACAAATCCGTCTCATTCTGCTTACGAATTCGAATCTTCGAGACAACGAAGTCATATCTTCAAGCCAGCGCAATCGAATCTTCAAGCCAGCGCAATCGAATCTTCAAGCCAGCGCAGTCGGATCTACAAGCCAGCTGAAGCCTCTGATTTTTTATAAATAACTGATTAGTCAATCCTCTTTATGCTATTTCTAACTTGTTTTCTTGTGGTGAAAGACTTCTGCAGAAGTTTTTTTCTCAAATCTAATGCCACTAATATCACACTTAGACTTAACCATCTGATTATAAGCGAATAACGCGTTGCAATAAGGGGTGTTTTTATTGTCACCTTATTGCCACCTGTTACCACACCCCTGGTAAGCTGCTCCGCTTGCCGATGTTCCCGAAATTACGTCACGACGTAGCATCTGAGGCGTCACGACGTAGCAATCGGCGCGTCACGACGCAGTAACAGATACGTCGCGACGTAATTCCGGCTACATCCTGCTCACATCAAGTAAGCCTCATTTGAGCTTCAAATAAGCCTCTTTAACCGTTCAAGTAAGCCTCACTTGAACTTCAAATAAGCCTCAGTTAAACGTTACGTAAGGCTCACTTGCAAGCCTGAATTACACAATTAAAGGCAATATTGTAGAAGAAACACTAGTGAAAACGTTTACGTTAGATTTTTCAATTATTTTGTTCGTTGTTTGAGATTTTTCACTACTTTTGTAGCAGAAATCTAAAGATTCTTATCAAAAATCTAAGATTTCTTATGATCTATTGAGAATCAAACACGACTACAACTAATCGCAAATAAGTTCAATTAGACCAAAACTTAACAAGATATAATAATAACCTACAAAACAAACATCGTTATGTATCAACAACTGAAACGTGCCAGCATGGCACTTGCATTGGGTACAGTCTGCATGGGTGCTTTTGCACAGCAAGCGACTATCAAGGGTACAGTCAAAGACTCCAATGGTGAGCCTATGATTGGTGTTAGTGTTGTACCTGAAGGAAATGCCGGAACAGGTTCGGTAACTGACCTGGACGGTAACTTCACACTCACTAATGTAACCCCATCTACAGTTCTCAAATTCTCCTACATTGGCTACAAAGACAAGAAAGTTAAAGTAGGTAATCAAAGCAACGTAGTAATTGTCTTAGAGGAAGACAACAATTCTCTCGATGAATTGGTTGTCATCGGTTATGGCGTAGTAAAGAAGCGCGACCTCACTGGTTCCGTTGCTTCTATCAAATCTGATGATTTGAAGAACGTAGCCACCTCTAACGCCATGCAGGCTATGCAGGCAAAGATTCCAGGAATGGACTTGCAGCAGTCTAGTGGTGAGTCTGGTTCTGGCGTAAGCATCAATCTCCGTGGTGCCCGTTCTATGCTGGCTTCCAACAATCCATTGATCCTTGTCGATGGTGTAGCTTACGGTTCTACCCTCGACATCAACCCTTCCGACATCGAATCTATGGAGGTATTGAAGGATGCTTCTTCTACCGCCATCTATGGTACTCGTGGTGCTAACGGTGTTATCATCATCACAACAAAACGTGGTAAGGCTGGCAGAACTTCTGTCGGTTTCAACTTCTATAATTCCTTCAACAGCCCAACAAACGCTGCTCATTCTATGTACGGTACTAAAGAAGTACAGCGTTTGATTGACAAGCGCGCTTATCAGGACTGGGCTAAGGGCGAAAAGACTTTGGATGCTTACAATGCTGTTTATGCAGGCATTACTCCAGAGACCGTCCTGACAGAAAAACTCGACGATGGCACACCTACATTGGATATCTACAATGATGGTTCCTATACCGATTGGGGCGACCAGATTCTAAAGAACAGTACATCCCAGAACTATGAGGTGAATGTAGCCGGTGGTAGCGAGAAGACCAACTTCAATATATCTCTCGGTGCCTTGTACGACCGTGGTCTGATGAAGAACGACCAGATGAGTCGCTACAACGGTAAGGTGAACATCGACCATAAAGTCAACAAGATTGTCAAGGTAGGTTCAAGCCTCCTCTTCACTTATAAGAACTGGGACCGCCGTAACTCAGGTGTTTACAACCAGGCTTTGAAGATGACAACCATCACTCATCCATATCTGACAGATGGTACCATCAATGCAACTCCAAACCCTTGGTATGCAGCCCACTGTTCTCCGTTGCTCGATGATGTAGACGGAGCATACCAGAACAACACTGAATCTACCCGTTTCTTCGGTAATGGTTATGTGGAACTCACTCCTATCAAGGGATTGAACATGCGCTCTATGTTTGCTGTTGACAGAAACGACTCTCGCAATGGTTTGTATCAGGACTACGAGAGCCAGCAGAGATACCAGTCTCCTCACAGCAGCTACATCCGTCAGATCAGAAACAACTCTACTGCAATTACATGGGACAACACCATCAACTACAATACGACAATTGCAGAGAAACATGATTTGACAGCTTTGCTGGGTCATGAGTTGACTCAGACAGTATCAGAGAGTTCTACCGTAGGCGGTGATGCAGGTGCTACTCACTACTATGAGAGCGGTTACAGTGATCTTTCAAACATTCTCTCACCTGTAACAACTTCTACCTATGTAAAGACATCCATGCTGTCATTCTTCGGCCGCTTGAACTATTCTTACGCCAGCAAGTATCTGCTGACCGCTTCTCTCCGTGCCGATGGTTCTTCAACTTTGGCTAAGGGACACAAGTGGGGTTACTTCCCTTCTGTGGCTGCAGGTTGGAGATTAATCGAGGAAAACTGGCTGAAAGACCAGAAGGTATTGAGCAATCTGAAGCTCCGTGCATCTTGGGGTATCTCTGGTAATGCAGCCATCGATGCATACTCTACATTGACTTCATTGAGTGCCAATACATATTACTATTATTTAGGCAACAACGATGTAGCCGGCAAGTTGCCAAGCCAGTTGGGTAATCCAAACCTGACTTGGGAGAAGACATCTTCTTTCAACCTCGGTCTTGACTTCGGTCTCTTCGATGGTCGCATCAGCGGTAGCATTGACTACTACTGGAACCATACATACGATCTGTTGTTCTACAAGACCGCTCCTGCATCATCATTCCCTACCGTTATCGACAACATCGGTAAGACCAAGGGACAGGGTCTTGAGGTTTCTTTGATGACAGACATCATCCGTACCAAGGACTTCGACTGGACAGCCAACTGGTCATACTCTCACTTCAAGGATGAAATTACCGAATTGACAGGCGGTGTTGACAAGTATGTATCAGGAACCAAGGGATTGTTCGTAGGCAACCGTGTCAATGCATTCTACGACTACAAGGTACTCGGCGAATGGGGCATTGGAGAGTTCGACCAGTATGTAGAGGACTTCAAGGCTGCCAACAATGGAAATAAACCTGCCTGCGCCAACACCAAGGGCTACGGAACACCAGGTTCTCCAAAGATTTTGGATAAGGATGGCAACGGCACCATCACATCTGATGACCGCGTACTCTACAACCGCGACCCTAATCATGTATTCGGTATGACCAATACATTCACCTATAAGGACTTCTCACTCTCTGTACAGCTGATGGCACGTTTGGGTGGTTACATCTCTTACGCCATGAATGAGCAGTTGAACTTTGAGTCAGCCAACTGGGGTGACGCCATCGATTACTGGACTCCAACCAATACCGGTGCCAAGTTCCCTAACCCTGGTTTGGATTCAGGTGCCAGCAAGATTTGGTCAACCTATAAGAGCGCATTCACTTATGAGAAGGCAGACTACTTCAAGGTGAAGGATATCACCCTTTCATACAATGTACCTGCCAAGTGGTTGCACAATGTCAACATGAGCAGAGTTCGTGTATATTGCTCTATGAAGAACTTCCTGACCTGGAGTAAGATTGACGACTACGACCCAGAGCGTGGCGGTAGCATCTCTTTCCCTATGCAGAAGCAGGTAGTAATCGGTCTTAATGTAGAATTCTAAAATTATCAAATCAATTATGAAAACAAAGATATTATTCATGGCAGCCGCCTCTTCTATGATGTTAGGGCTCACTTCTTGCTCTGATTTCCTGGAAGAAGAAAACAAAGTAGGTGAAACTGCCGACTTAACATACAACACCCCTTCCGGACTGGAAGGTCTGGTAGCCAACTGCTACAGTTTTGCCCGTGGTTGGTATGGTAAAGAAGCCGGTCTGGGCTTGAGTGAAATGGGTACCGACCTCTTCTATTATGGCTACGACAACAAGCAGAAGAGCCTCTGCTCTTACAACTTTAATGCAGCAGCATTGGAAAGTAATGTTGCCGACAACCCTTGTCTTGACCAATACTGGGAAATGTTCTACAGTGCAACAGATGCATGCAACAATGCCATCAAGTATATCAACAAAGCTTCTTTCCTGAGCGAAGAGGATAAGAATAAGAACCTGGCAGAAATGCTCTTCCTGAGAGCTTTCTATTACTTCCACATGGTGAACACCTGGGGCGCTATTCCATATAATTCAGAACCTGTCACTGCCCAGAATTTCACTCCAACCAGAATGCCTGAGAATGAAGTTTATGGCAAGATTCTGGAAGATTTGGACGAGTCTGTCGCTAAATTTGACCAGACAAAAGCTGTCAAAGGTAAAGAGGAAGGCCGTGCAAACTATTGGGCAGCAAGAGCTTTGAGAGCAAGAGTTTTACTCTATGCTGCATCTTGGCTGAACGGACAGTTGAACCAGACTGTCAAGGGTAGCAGCTACGATGGTAAGGACAAGAATGCCCTCTACACTGCAGCTCAGACTGATGCAGAGGCTGTTATCGGTGCAAGCGATTATGCCAGCCTGGATAATGACTACAAGCATGTATGGACCATGTCTAACGAGAGTTACAACACCAATAAGGAGGCTCTCTTTGGTGTAACCTATTCTCAGGATATTGCTACCAATGTCAACTGTATTCCTTACCGTTACCGTTTGGATGGTGGTAGTCCTATGCAGTATAATGGTTTGATTACCCGTACGGGTTATAGTCGAGGTGGTAGCGCCATGTTGCTGATGTTCGTATCTATGTGGAACAATGGGGCATCAGACCTTGGAGGTAATGGTCAGAAGGATTCACAGGTATTCTGGCGTGTAGCCAAAGGCAAGACCACAATCAAGAGCAAGTTAACCGGCAAGAACGTTGAATGCGGTGCAGCTTACTCTCCATACGGACGTGGATTTACCCGCTATTTGCCTTCTCTGCACTTGTGGAACCTGTTGGAGAAGCATAAGGCTACCGACCAGCGTTCTGAGGCAACTCTGCTTGATCACTATGATATAGCTTCACCAGATTTGGCTAAGAATGCAAAGAATTATCCATTGTTGCAGGATACAGCTATCTACTACTGCCCGATGGATGGTGATTCTCCAGAAGGTAAGGCTATGCAGGCATGGGCTAAGGACAGATACCGCATCCAGTTTATGGCAGGTGGCGACATCCCTGTTTACACATCTATGGATGAGGCAACAGCCAAGCCAACAGAGGCTGAAGTCAAGAGTTCTAAGGTTTATGGCGACGGACGTTACAAGACTTATAAGATTGCTGGCTGGTGCTCATACCCTGGTATCAAGAAGTTCCTGGATAATGAGTATGATGAGAATTACCCTACCCACGACATCTCTAGCCGTGATGCAATCGTAATGCGTATTCCTGAGATGTATCTCATCAAGGCTGAATGCCAGTTGGCTCTCGGTGATGGCGGTGCAGCCATGTCTACCATCAACCAGCTCCGCCAGGCTCGTGCCATCGAGGGTAAAGATAATACATTGAGCGGTAACGCAACTATCGATACCATCCTCGAGGAGCGTGCTATTGAGTTCTGCGGCGAGCAGATGCGCTGGTTCGATTTGAAGCGTACAGGTAAGCTTTACGAGTATGTACAGAAGTACAACGCTCAGGCTTCAGACAACTTGAAGGCTGATACCAACAAGCACTATCTCTACCGTCCTATTCCACAGAACGAGATAGATGCTGTACAGAACTTCACTACAGAAGTGAACAGTACAACTGGTTTCTGGCAGAATCCTGGTTACTAATCAAAGTCATTGTTTTGATAACAAAACCTATCAGGACATACGTTAATCATTAGGTTTAAGACCGTATCCTAGGGAGATGTTTCCCTACGGATGCGGTCTTTCTTTTTGTTCTATAGGCAAGGTATACGTAATCGTTTTCGTAGTTTTTCGCTCACTATCGGCATGCGGTAAGCAAAAATGTCGTAACTTTGCACAAAATCTTATAGAAAAAGAAAATAATAAAATAAATAAACCTAAGAAGAAATGAAGAAATCAATCATTAAGACAGTCGTGCTTGCTGCGCTCATGGCTCTGCCAATGTTCGCTAAAGCACAAACTTTCGCAGGTATCACAGCCGAGCAGAATGCACAGAACACTCCTGAAGGATGGACTGCTGTTGCTCTGCCAGAGTTGCCTGCCATCACATCGGCAAACACGTTCAACATCAAGGATTATGGTGCCTCTACATCTGCTGCAGACAACACCAAGGCTATCCAGAAAGCACTTGATGCTGTGCCTACAACAGGTGGTATGGTCGTGATTCCTGCCGGCACCTGGATGTTTGGTAGTACAGATCAGATGACGAGCAAGACCGAGGTACTCAGCATCAAGTCAAAGACTGTACTCCACCTTTGCGCAGGAGCAACTCTGAAACTCGTGGAATATGGCAAGGCGCCAAACAACAAAACGCTCTTTATCGGTTGCAAGAACAAGAACCAGAGCGACATTGTCATAGAGGGTGAAGGTGAAACTTCTATTATTGACGGTCAGGGTACCCGCTGGTGGAAGGCTCGCGACAACAAGGAGACTTTCAATCCTGGAGCCATGATCCGCTTCGAGAAAGGCAGCCGATTCCTGATTCGCAATCTCAAGGTGCAGAATAGTCCTGGTGTCAATATCACCTTGAGCAACAGCAATGGTGCCAACAACGGTACCGTCCATGACGTAACCATCTACAATCCATCTTCAGAAACCAAGACAGAACAGCCTTCTCATAACACAGACGGTATCTCTATCTGGGGGCACCACATGAACATCTATAACTGCAACATCAGTACAGGTGATGATAACGTAGTTTGCGATGACAATGCACAGTATATCCATGTTTGGAACTGCGACTTTGGTACAGGACATGGTGCTTCTATCGGTAGTTTCACCAAAGACATCAAGCATGTATGGTTCGACAACATCACCATGAATGGTACAACTGCCGGTATCCGCATGAAGACGGGTATCAACAGCAATGGTACACTGCGTGGCGGTGGCGAGGAGGACTGGAAGTTCACCAACTTCACCATGACCAAGGTGAAGAACCCATTCTCTATCGATTGCTTCTACGACAAGAACTACAACAGCGATCCTGCCGTAGACAAGGCAAATGCCAGAACTCTTGATAGTACTACCCCTACCTACAACGGCATTCTGCTTCAGAACGTGAAGACAACAGATGTTTGCGATGGTAACGCTATCTTCCTGATTGGCCGCCCTGAGAGCCACATCAAGAACGTGACTCTCGACAACGTGCAGATTTCAGCCAAGAAGGGCATCGATATCCGCTTCGTAGATAATCTCGTATTCAAGAACAACTCTAAGATTACATGCCAGTCTGGCAAACTCTGGATTCGCCAGTACGATTCTACAGTAGACGACCAGTGTGATGCTACAGGGGCAGGTACTAATCCAAATCCCACTCCCAATCCAGGTGAGACAACAGAAGTAAGCTATATTCTGGATGCATCAACCAGCACTTCTTCAAGCACAGATCCATCTCCATGGACGTTCAATAACGGTTGCAGCATAGAGAGCAGCAAAGGTTACGCTACAGCTAAAAACAATACCATCAAGTATAGCAAGGGCATACAGTTTACCATCAACCTGCCTGAGAATATTACCATTACATCGGCTACATTTGCAGGATATGCCAATGAAGACAACAAGACCTGCTATCTCGGCGAGCTGAACGGAACAACCTTTGCCAGCGACAAATACGTATTCCCTAGCCGTTTAACCCAAACGGATACGAGTACAAAGTTTGATATTACACTTGACACTCCTACTACTGGCGTTCTTACCTTCACACCACAAAATGCACAAGCCGCTTGGGTTATCACACTGAAAGGTGTAAAGGTAACAAGTTCAGGTATCAACAATGTTGTTTTAACCGCCAAGGTAAACAATAACAACATTTACGACCTCAGCGGTCGCATGGTAAAGCTCAATGCCAAGGCAGAAGACCTGCAAGGTCTCAAAAAAGGCATCTATATCTACAACAACAAGAAATACGTAGCTAAATAATTCATTTAAACATCGATAACAATGAAAATAAAATCTCATTCACTCCTGTGCATTCTCGCCACCATCGCATTGAGCTCTCCACTCTCTGCACTGAGCGTGAATGCACAGAAGGCGGTATCTAAGACATGGAATCCGAACCTGAAGAACGGAATGTACCGCAACCCGGTTATTGACGCCGACTACTCAGACCCAGACGTATGCCGTGTGGGCAATGACTACTATATGACCTCCTCTTCCTTCCAATGTTTCCCAGGCTTGCAGATTCTGCACAGTACCGACCTGGTGAACTGGGAGATTATCGGCGCTGCCCTACTCGATGACTATCCTGTATTGCCAGAGTATCAGGGCACAGACTTGGACTGGCGCAAGAAAGTTCAGCATGGCAACTATGTATGGGCACCCTCTATCCGCTATCACGACGGATGGTTCTACATCTATTGCGGCGATCCAGACCAGGGTCTCTTCATGACCAAGACACAAGATCCTCGTGGTCCTTGGGAGCCTATCACCTGGGTGATGAAGGGAAAAGGTCTTATCGACTGCTGCCCTCTTTGGGACGAGGATGGCAAGGCTTATCTTTCGCATGGCTGCGCCGGCTCAAGAGCCGGAATCAAGTCGGTACTCTTCGTAGCTCCGATGTCACCAGATGGAACCAAGGTTATTGGTCCTTCACGCATCGTATATGATGGACACGAAGACCAGCCTACCATCGAAGGTACCAAGTTCTACAAGCGCAACGGCTATTATTACATCATGAGTCCTGCGGGCGGAGTGAAGTATGGCTGGCAGGTAGAACTGCGTTCCAAAAATCCATTTGGTCCTTACGAGGAATATGTAGGTATGGCACAAGGAAAGAACAAGAAGGTAAACGGTCCTCACCAGGGTGCGTGGGTAGATACCCAGAATGGTGAAGACTGGTTCCTCCACTTCCAGGATAAGCACGCCTATGGACGTGTAGTTCATCTGCAACCAGCCAAATGGGTAAACGACTGGCTTGTCATCGGAGACGACAAGGATGGTGATGGCTGCGGAGATCCTGTTCAGCAATGGAAAAAGCCCAACCTGCCATCAAGCGGAAACTTCCAGCCTAAGGAATCGGATGACTTCAACAGCGTAGATTTAGGTCTGCAATGGCAGTGGAACGGTCCTTACAGTCAGTACTGGTACTTCTGTGATGCCAAGAAATCCAAGTTGCGTCTCTATGGCGTACAGCAGGCTGAAGATGTAAAGAACCTGTTCGATCTTCCTAACCTCCTGCTCCAGAAGCTCCCTACAGAGAACTTTACTGCTACAGCCAAGGTGAAGTTCATTCCTAACCGCACCGAGGCTTATAAGGAGAAAGATAAGGTATTGGGCGAAAGCGCCGGCATGATTATGCAAGGCATGGACTATGCGGCACTCAAGTTTGTTGATACCAAGGAAGAGGGGGTTGTTTTGCAATATGTAACCTGTGAGAAGGCAGAGAAGGGACAGGCTGAGAAGGTGGTAAAGCAAGTGGCTATCAAGACCAGCAAACAACAACAGCCTTACACCGTGAAGTATGCCGTAGATGATATACCTTCATCCCGCATTGCCACTCAGGATGTATGGCTCCGCGTGAAAGTTCATAGCGAAGGTATCGCCAACCAGATAAAGGCTATCGCAGAATGGAGCTACAGTCTGGATGGTAAAAAGTTTACCAAAATAGGCAACCCTTTCACTGTGCGTGAAGGCAAGTGGATAGGTGCAAAGCTCGGTTTCTTCAACACCCGCA
>ERZ1026852.553-NODE-553-length-22973-cov-108.565014_pt1 | contig 22973 bp, 11 predicted proteins | sample MGYA00380156_ERZ1026852 | MGnify/ENA primary metagenome ERZ1026852 (study PRJEB33269, sample SAMEA4719792) | human gut metagenome | biome: human-associated habitat; feature: organic feature; material: feces | place: Cameroon | collected 2013-10 ...
GTTGCTAAGAGAAAGCGTATTTCTCAAAAGCGAGTGCAAAAGTACTAACTATTTTCCATTCCACCAAATCTTTTCGCAAAAAAGTTGAGATTTCAGCCAAATTTTAACACTTATAAAGATTTAGCACAATAGATTTTAGCTGTATACATTATTTTATATATGCGCCCGCCAGCGCACACAACTAGGCGTATACACAGGCGCACAATAAATAATGGTTACTGAAGTTTCGCCCCACACGCCCTGAACCAACGGTCACCGGCCGAAGGGAAAGGTAAAGGGCGTGTGGGGCAAAACTTGAAGAAAAATTGCTAATGACTGTTAATAACTGAGCTTTCGTAAGTTTGCACCACACACTTTGAAAGGGCGTGTGGGACGAAACTTGAAGAAAATTGGTAATAATTTCACATTAATTCATATTTAGAAATTTACGCTTATCCATAGCCATTAACTTTATTTCGCTGATAATATTTTAACGGATTATACATCAGGGATACAGATTAGACTTGGATTCTAAGAGATTTCTGTAGAAAGAAATCACAAAAAAAAGAGGAACCTCTAAAAAAAGATACCCCTTTCTGAATCGAAAACAAACGCTAAAATATGTAAAAACTGGCTAAACTCTTAAAATATGTTTATAAAAAGCAAAAAACACCCTTCACCACCCTTCACCCGTAACTATTTGACACTCAAAATGTTAAATAAAAAGGTGAAGGGTGAAGGTTTGAAAACTCTATTTTATATATGTACGCGTGGGTAAAGGGAAAAAGGGTAAAATCAAAAAAGTACCCTAGGGTCAAAAATCGGAAAAACCCTAAAAAAGAATATAATATAAGATTTAAAATATACCCTTCACCCTTCACCTCGCCACCACACCCCAGTTTCCATATCTTCGTCATCGGATTCCCTACATTTGTTTTCTGGGTTTATCCTTCGGAGATATTCCGCTATCTTTCGGAGATATTTTTTTATCCTTCGGAGATATTCCGCTATCTTTCGGAGATAATTTCGTATTCTTCGGAGATATTCCGCTATCTTTCGGAGTTATTTTCTTATTCTTCGGAGCTATTCTTCTGAATGATTCCATGATATTTTTCGCACTTTATTTCCCGAATCCACGCAAATCGCACAAATCGCATAGGTAGAAAACGGAAAAGACGTATCTTTGCATTCAAAATAAAGCGAATGGTAAATGTGAAAATTAGTAAAATTGGGGGGGGTAAAAATTGGTGGATTTATAAATTTACAGTTAAAGGAGTTTAAATCAAAGCTGTTTTTTCTTTTTTTGAAAGTCTTTTTGCGCCATTTTCGCTAAATTTGTGGTCAAAAGCATAATGACGTATAATTAGATTAATAACAAAAACAGAAAATAGGAAACAGTATAATAAACACTTTTTCTATAAACAAATAATACAGAAGCGAATGAAGACAGACAAAGGACAGCGCATGTTGCTCCTTCTTGTTTCAGCACTATTCATTACATCAGCATCAGCACAAGACTGGCGCTTGAAAACGAACTTAGCATATTGGGCTACCACAACACCTAATATTGGAGTGGAAAAGAGGTTATCAGACCACTGGTCGCTGGACCTATCCACAGGTTGGAACCCATTTACTTTTCGCAAGAACAAGAAAGTGAAGCACATTGCCGTACAAACAGAGATGCGATACTGGCTCGACACCCCGTTCCAGGGGCACTTCTTTGGAGCCAATTTACTCTACTCACATTACAATGCGGGTGGTGTACACCTCCCATTTGGGTTTTTCCCAGATCTCAAGAAGCATAGGTTCCAAGGCGACTTGGGAGCCCTGGGCGTAGTATATGGTTACGACTGGGCACTCGACAAGGAAAACCGTTGGAATCTGGAAGCGGCAATAGGTTTGGGATTGGGAATCACACGCTATACCAAATTCAACTGTTATGGCAGATGCGCCACCGCTATTGAGAAGAAGAGGAAAACCTTCGTTATGCCGACCAAGGTGGCAGTATCGCTGGTTTACAACATCGGGCAGACAGAGAAAACAAATAAAAACAAATAAAATATAACTTGACTATGAAGAAGTTCAGATTTTTTAGCTTTGCAAGTGCGATGCTTCTTGCAAGTGCAGCAGGAATGGTTTCCTGCTCTTCAGATTCAATTGAGCCAACAGGTGGCTCAGGTGTGGCAGGACAGGTTGTAAAGACCCAGTTCGCCATAAACATTCCTTATGGCGGTAACTCTTCGACAAAACAGGCGAAGAAGGTAACTCGTATGACTGATGAGATGACTCAGCAAAGTGGCAAGCCTTTCCGTGGCATTTCAGACATCGTTCTGCTGACTTTCAACGGTAATCCTTCAACAGCTGGAAACACAGAAGCTACAAGTATCATCGATATCGGTACCGATGGCAATGCATACGCTCATAATGAATACAGTAAACTCTACCGTGACATTGAGATTCCTGTAGGAACTAACCACATGCTTTTCTATGGTAGAGCAACTAAGAAGAGTGATGCTACAGACTTCCAGGTAGGTAAGATTACTGATAAAGCTGATAAGAAAACAGAGAAAACTCTTGCAAACATATCTCATGAGTTAACTCCTATCAATAGCACAGCAAACTTTACAACAGATACTGATGCTGGTAAAATCATCGACGCGTTAAATTCTATTGCCAATGCTAAGGTTACAGATGGAACAGATTATACCTGGGCAGCAATTGGTAACGAAACAACCCTCCCTTCCTGGTTAACAGAAAACGAGAAGAAATTTTTAGCTGCGCGTTACAACGAGTTCACTTCACTCAAAGCGGGTTCTAAAACATCTGTCGTTGAATTTATCAAGAACCTCAAAACTGCATTGGCGGGTGAGACTGGAGAACCAACCATCCCTGCAGAAAGAAAATTAACAAAAGAGATTTACGATAAATGTGAAGCTGCTTTAACAGCTATCGAAAGCATTAACTTCCCAGGAAAGTTCAACCTCCCTGATGGTGTTGCTTCCTTAAGTTGGATTGAAGGAGAGAGTAAATTTGCTTACAATGCTCCTAATAACGTAATCATCGGTACTGGTAACTCTATCAATTACCAAAAGATCTGCTATCCAGCAGAACTGTCGTATTTTGTAAATACAACAACTATGGTTTCTGATAAAGACATGTCTAGTTTGAGCGAATTCCCAACATACGAAAACTGGACAAATCCTACAGGAGCTAACTGGGAGGGCAAGGATTTTACGAATAAAGCCGTTGCAAATACAACCAAAACCGTAGGTTTGAAAGACCCTGTACAGTACAGCGTGGCTGTGTTGAAATCAACAGTAAGATGTGATGCTGCTACTCTTGAAGATAACGCTAAGGAAGCTGGAAGTTTCGACGAAGACCAGCAGATTCCGGTTCCTACAGATGGGTTTAAAGTAACCGGTATCTTGATTGGCGGTCAGCCTGCTTCAGTAGATTGGAAGTATGACCCAGTATCTACAGAGTCATTCGCTAACACCATCTATGACAAGGAGATGAATGCTTCTATGGTTGCCAAACACGAAGCTTCTGCATCAAACGCAAACTATACGCTTGTCTTTGACAACAAGAAGTCTGATGCACAAAGCCCAGTATATGTAACACTCGAGTTAGAGAACAACTCAGACAAGAACTTCTACGGAAAAGATGGTATCATTCTGAAGGGTGCAAAGTTCTATCTTGTAGGTCAGTTAAACCCAAACAAGACCGGACTTACAAATCCTAATAGTGTAAATCGCGTATTCGTTCAGGACTATGTTACAACTGCCAACTTTAACATCAAGACTTTAAAGGATGCATACAACTGTATTCCTGACCTCAGAACATCGGGCATCAACGTAGGTCTCGCAGTAGATCTTGACTGGAAGTCTGGTATTACATTTGATGTAGATATTTAATCATTCTACCTTACTGAGCTTTCGCAAGTTACGAAAGCTCAGTAGGGTAAATTTCGCTGTTTATAATCCTAATAAAGGACGGAAAATGAGAAAGAAAGAATCATATAGAATATTTCTGATAGCTCTGATGACTTTGAGCATCGCTTTCGGGTTGTCTTCATGCATCGATGAAGACATGAGCAAGTGTGGCAAAGACTATAAGATCAAGTATAATCTGGTACTCCATACACAGATTCATACCCTCATAGACATTGACCTCAACACCTCCGAGGAGCAATACATCGCCAACAGACTGAAACAGGAACTCGGCACAGTCTTCACCGACCATGCCCTTGACAATGATTTGTCTTTCTTTATCGGAAAGGACCTCTACCGACACGAAGCTAACGTCATGAATGCCAACTCGGTATCCTATACCATCTATCTGCCTCGCAACAACTACCAGAACCTGTCGCTCGCCAATACCGGAAACGCCAGGAACGTGAAGATTACAGGAGCAAATGACTGCAAGGCTCTCGCCCTGGAACAGGAACAGAAGGATACCATCGACAGCCACAACATAGGTCTGTTCACTTCCCGCCTCACCATTAACGAGACGGATTTCGACCACGATTTGCAGACCACCCTCTATATGGCGAACTGCGCCGCAGCGGTAGTCATCAACCAGCAAGAAGTGAAACCTGCCGAGCTCTGGGGATTCGTAGAAGGAATGGCAACCCACTTTCTCGTAAACGACAGTATTTACTCAACATCCCGAAACACCATCGTGAGAGCCAAGCGAATCAACGAAGCCTCAACAGCCTCAGCCCAGACTCACGATGCGCTCTATACAGTAAGTTTTCCATCCGGCAAAGCAGAATGGCGCTACCACATCATAGCCAAGGTAAACGGCAAATATACAGAAACCATTCTCACGCTGAACGAGCCGCTGAAAGCCGGAAGACTGAAGCTGATTAAGGCAAAACTCAAAGCCGACGGTTCGCTGGTTGTTACCAATGCATCCGTAGGAGTAAGCGTGAAACTCGACTGGAAACCAGGAGGAAGCCACGATGTGGATATTTAAGTGAAAAAGAATTGATACATGAATCATATTACGAAATACATATTTGCGATACTATCGCTTATCATGCTGGCAGGATGCAGCGAAAGCGAAAAGAACGAGGTAAGACCGATGGACACGTTGGCACCTATCTCGCTCACCCTCTCTGTGCCAGATGATAAGACAAACACACGCGTTGGAGATCCTGGAGCAGACACCAACGACAAGGTGGACTGGGACCGGCTCACCATCATCGTTGCCTATAAGGAAAAGACCCAAGGCGACGAAATACACGATGCCGCACCACAGAAAATGGTATATTACGATACCTATACCAAGGAAGAATTCGACCGGGGAAAACTCGTCACCCACGCCACCTCAACCCTCTCAGGACCTGATGCCAACGGCTTTCGCACCTATACGATGTATCTGCCGCTAGGCACCTGTTGCGTTTATGGGGTTACCTACAGTAACGGAGAAGGACTGAATCTGGAGGGGGAACTGAACAAGATAACAGAAGACGGCACAAACCGCAACGAGGATATTTACAAATTACAGATTAGCAACGACTATGCTCATAAAGACGGAGCCGTAGACATAGCCAAGTTTATCAGCGTAGCCACAGGATATGCACTCAAGCTGGACTCAGAGACGCAAATTCTTACCGATGAGCGCGAGATAAAAGTAGAACAGAACATCAATGCCAATATCAACACCAAACAATACTGGCGCATGGTACTGGGCAGACTGGCTGCCAAGATTGACATCCAATGGGATGCCAAGGGAGCCTACGAGAAAGGCGAAGATGGTAAGCAAAAATTCACCAATGTGAAAGTACAAGGTTTTACTTATCACGGAGAACCGGTAGGTCAAGAAACAACCGTTTCCGGTTCAGGATATGGCAGACTCTTCCCTACCCTTTACCATAAAAATGTATCTCCTATGGCTTCGGTAAGTGGACAGACCTCCTTCTTGAACACCTCTGAAATCAGCAAGCGCAACGGACGGGTATATCATTATACCTTCCCAGACGGAACCAATCCTCCTCGCATCACCTTCCAGCTTGACACAGAGAAAGAAGGAACAACAGGGAACAAGATATACAACGTGACATTTGACATGAGCAATTTGAAAGATGGCTTTATCCCAGCCCGCTGGTACAAGATCAATGCAAGAATATCGGGCAGCAAACTCGGTGAGGAGCCAAATATCACAATCAGCAAATTCGACATATAAAACTCTTTTCAGCATGAGAATACAACATACGACATACAGGAAAATCATAGCAGCCCTCATCTTTCTGAGCTGTGTCAACCCCCTGTTCGCACAGGACAGCAAGACCTATTATGTAACGGCTGAGGCAACAGACGTGGGTGACGGCTCATCATGGACTCAGGCAATCACCCTGACAGAGGCGCTGAGCCGAGCCAAGGCTGGCGACGAAATCTGGGTGAAAGGCTACGAGGATATTACCGACCACATCTACAAGGCGCCGAAGAAAGGCTTCGTTCTCCCTTCGGGCGTTGCCATGTATGGAGGTTTTGAAGGAAAAGAAACCAACAAGAACGTTCTCCCTACGGGCAGACATAAATATCAGATGAAGTATCAGACGGCTCTGGTGGGCGACCGCAACACCAACGACAAGGCGAGCCAGCAGCTGATTATCTACCCAGAGAACTCCACCCGCACCGACAATGCCACGCATGTGCTGACCCTCCAGATGGGCGTAACAAAGGACAACACCAACGACGGCAGCAAGCCAACCATCGTTTCCGGTTTCCTCATCGCAGCAGGTAATGCCAAGGGCGACAACTCGACTTCAGACGGCAGAGGCGGCGGCATCTACGTGGTGAACAACAGCAACGACAACAATGCCGGCAGCCGTTACTTCCGTATTTCGCAATGTAACTTTGCGAACAACTACGGCATGCGCGGCGGTGCCATCTATGTGGATAATTCCTGTACCAGCCAGCAGTCTGCCATCAGTTACTGCAGCTTTTTTGATAATGTAGCAGGCAAACGAGGTACCAGCGAGAACGAAGGTGGCGGCATGTGGATAGACGGAACAGCCACCGTCTACAACTGCAACATCAACAACAATACAAACGGCGGTATCCGACTTTCGAACACATCGAAAATCGTCAACTGCTCTGTAATAGCCAACACCGTATCGGCAGTAGACCTGACCACAGTCGGAGCATCAGGTAGCAATGGCGGCGGAGCGGTTTACAACACCGTGCTCTGGCATTCCACGACCCTCAGCAAGCAAGACACCCGTCCTGCCTTCTATTCCTGTGCTTTTCCGGAAGTAAAGGTAACCAATTCCGATACCAATACCGACGATAATGGAAACGTATGGATCAGCAACGAGAACCACGGCATAGAGCCAGCCCCTTGGTTCAAGCAGAGTGCCGTAACCCAGGGTTACGACTTCTCGTTCAGCAGTAATCTGAAGCAATTATACAGCACCGCCTTCACTTTTGAGGAAACCTCTGCCCTTCTGAACAGGGGAAAGCTGGAATTCTACAAAAACTTTGCAGAAAAACTGGAAACTACCTCTACCGACATCATGGGTAGAACACGCTACCAGACCAACACCATCGACATTGGTGCCTACGAGTATGCCCGAATGAAGGCAGGACGCATCAGATACGTGAAGCCCCAGAAAGTAGGAACAGGCGATGGCTCATCATGGGAAAATGCCACGAACGATATTCAGGGAGCCATCAACGATTTGGCAGAAAAGGCAGAACAAGCAGGAAAACCAGGCGAGAAAGGAGAAGTTTGGGTAGCAGCCGGAACCTATGAAGTAAAAGAAGGTATCATTGCCAATGATGCCTATGCCCCGGTATCCCTGCTGATGAAGAATGGCATCAGCGTTTATGGTGCCTTTGAAGGAAATGAAAAAAGTCGTTCAGAACGCATAAAGAAAGCCAAGAATTTAAAGCCTTGGGGATGGCAACAGGAATCCATCATCAGAGGTGCGGAATTTAAGGGAAGCGAAGACGCAAAATGGAACGACAAGGACGAAGCCTGGAACATACAGAACAGCAGGTCCTACCACGTGGTATGGTTTGCTCCTCTGCCAGAAAAAGAAGCCTTTACGGATGAAGTATATCTGGAAGGCTTCACCATTGAGGGAGGTAAATATAACGATACGAACGAAGCCAAATACGCCCCAGGCTGTGGTGCTGGCGTTTATATCAACGACCCGAATGCACGAATGCGCTACTGCACCGTGAGATTCTGTAACCCAGGTATGAAAGAAATCGGAAGTATCAAACCTCGTGGTGGCGGTATCTACTGCAAGAACGGACAGACGGAAGGTAACCTGGTATACGACTGCTCGGCTTACCAGGGCGGAGGCATCTATATTGACGAAGCCGGCTTCATCACTCGAAGCATGGTAACCAACTGTTCTGCCTATCAGGGAGCAGGCGTTTATCTGAAGGGTGACCCTAATAACTCGGCGAAAGCCTATTACCAGATTCTTGCCACCTCTGTAATCAGCAACAATACCAGTACCCGAAATGGTGCTGTGTATCTGGATGGTCATGGACTGGTGATTAATAACACCATCGTCAACAACTATACCACCAACACTAAGGATGATGCTGACGAGATGTCATCCAATACGGGTGGTGTGTATATCAAGGAAAAGGGTCTGCTTGCCAACAATGTCATCTGGAACAACTCGCTGCTCCGGCACAAGTCTGGCACCAGCAACTCTGCATCCATGGCACAGATTTATGCAGCCAAGCCATCAGAAAAGACCGTACAGTTCTACAACAACGCCATCTCGGATGTAAATGCAGCCAAATGGACCAACACCTATCAGAGCGGAACCCTCTCCATCAACACGTATTACTCAGGCAAGGGATTCGTGATGGGTACAGAAGCACCTTACAACACGGTGGAAGCCTTCAACGAGAAACGTGGCGTGCTTACAGACATGAAGACGGTGAACTATTACTGGGAAACCGTGAAAGGTACCCGTCTGCGCAACGTGGGCATCAGCTATGCCCTCCTGCCATCTTCCTACCTGTATCAGCCAAAAATAGACCTGAGCGGAAAGGCTATCAGTTCGGTTCCGTCAGCAGGAGCCTATATGACTGACAGCCAAGACCTTGTATTTGAAAAGAATGATACCCAAAAACGCCTGCGCATCTACTTTGACCGTTCACGAGAACTGGTGGACGGAACAGGAGAGTCGTGGGAAAAGAGCTATACCTCATCATCTGTAGATGAAGTATTGGGTTATCTTGCCGACATCAAGGATGGAGAACAGGTTAAGGTAGTTACCAAGGACAATACTACACCAGAGGATTTCACTATTAAGAAGAACAGCGGTTGGGGGTTTGAAATCTGCAGCCGTGAGGGTATCTTCGAACCGAAGATTGCCTACACGTTCGAGGAAACAGACGCCAGGTCATGCACCTTTAACATTCAACCTTGCGTACTTCCTGTTACCGTATATGGCGGTTATCCAGAGTATTCGGAGAACCCGAATCCGAAAGATGAAGACCGCGACCCTATCAAATACCGCACCGAGCTGAACGGAAACCTGAACGGTTCTGAACTCAACGAAGGTCTCTACCATCTGGTCCGCATCGAAGCGGGTGCCAACATCACCATCGACGGCTATGCCTTTACCCATGCATACGCTGCCGGTACTGCCTACATGCCTTATGGTGGCGGTGTACTGATAGGTAGCATGGACCAGAGCAGCCAGGCAACCACCGTGAAGCTGAAGAATTGCATCTTTGAGAACAACACAGCTACAGATGGCGGTGCTATCGCAACCATGCCGGATGCCGTGAATGTAAAATTGGAGTTGGAAAACTGCGTCATCAACAACAACACAAGTAAGGATCCGCTCAATGCAAGTCCATCAGGACTGCCTTCCATCATCTATCTGAACAAGAGTCCAGGAAGCAACAACTCTCTCACGCTCAACCACGTGAGCATCATCAACAATGAGGGAGTGGCGCCAGATTACGACCTTGTAAAGGCAACCTCGTATGCTGTAGGAAATAAACTGTACATCAGCGGTGCATGGGAAGGTTCGGAATGCAACAACAGCCTGGAAGAGAACTTCAACACGCTTGGCAAAAAAGGAGCCCTCAACTTCAGCAACCCAACCAATGAAGTAGGTGCCCGGATGAGCGGCAACGTTTATTACGGAGGCTATTCATCCTTCCGTCCGTTGACCAGTTCTGTACAGGCGAGTGACATCATCAACAACGCTCAAGCCAGCAACACAACAGCCAAGGACATCACCGGCGAAGACCGCAACCTTGGTGGTGCTCCTGACCTAGGTGCATACGAAGCTCTCCTGCCAAAAGCAGGAAAGATTATCTACGTGCGTTCGTACAACAAGATTTATAAAAGCAGCAGCGATGCCAACAATGACGACCAGGACGGCAACCCGGACTTCAATCTTCTGAATGAATCAAAAACCGAATATGACGGAAGCAGCTGGGACAAGGCTATCATCGGTAACGCTATGTGTGATAACACAAAGGGTAGAACAGGCAACGATTTCTATGTAAAGCAGAATGACAATACGCTGCTTAGCACTACTATTGACAATACGGATTATAGTCAAGCTAAAGGAAAGTATCGTTCAGAAATAGATTCTTACGGTAAATTCTGGGAAAGTTCAGGTAACCAGAACAACCAGTATCTCTCTGGCTGGGACACCTATAACAAGATTACCAACAACAGAGAGGAGCGTTACATCAGCGGTCTGCAATACGCTGTGGAAAGAGCGGCAGAGTTGAATAAGGATATCACAGACAAGAAAGACCGGGTAGTAGTTTGGGTAGGTGCAGGCATCTATACAGACTACAAAGGCTTTGTTATTAGAGACAAGGTGGAGGTAATTGGCGGTTTTCCATACGAAGGCTATCCTGGAGAAGACGACCGCCATCCGCTGCTGTCACAATACGTACCGGCACGTAAGGAATACGAGACTTTGGACAAGACCAAGTATGAAACCATCCTCCAAATCAGAAAGGAATCGCCTGTATACTTCAAAAACGGAGATAAGGAAATGTGGTATCAGGAGAACAATTCTGGAGATGGCTCTAAATATGACTTTACAAAAACGTTGATGAACAGTGGAAATACTGAGCGCCACTATGTACTGTATCAGCCAGACGTCTGTCTTCCTACCTGGTCACCATCGGGTGATGGAAACTCCTCACGTACAGATGGTAATGCCGTACGCTATAAAGGAAATTTGATAGACGACATCAACTACAAGGATTACGAGTATGCCAAATGGGATGGCTTCTCTATACGTCACGGTTATATCATCAACTATCCTGGTGCCAACCGTGACGGAGGAGCCGGTGTGCGTGTATTCCGAGGAGTAGAACTGGAAAACCTCATCATCGTCAACAACTTCAACCATGGCAGTCGTGTGCGTGGTGGCGGTTTGTATATGGATGGTGAAAACAGTAAGATTTCGAACAGTTATCTGCTGAGAAACCTGAGTTTTGCCAGCAGCGATGAAAGTTATGGAGGCGGAGCCTATATGATTCAAGGCACCGGCTACAACCTTGTCGTGGCAAACAACCGCTGTTATAACGGAACCTGCCGTGGCGGAGGTATCTTCCTGGAGAGTGCCAAGTTCTACAACAATACCATCGCCTACAATATGGCGACAAACGGAACCGGCATCTATCACTGGCAGGATGCCAAAACCGGAGTTGCATCGCAGCTCTCGCTCTACAACTGTATCATCTATGATAATTACAACAACGGCAAAAGCATCACAGATCAGGTAAACTCTGCAGCGTCGGGCAAGATGAATCCATCCCACAACTGCTACATGAACAGTAATGACCTGAGCAGCAAATTCCAGGAAAGCGATGGTAACTTCACAGGAGATAAGGCTCAGGCTTTCCCATTTGAGGACCAGAGCTACGAAAGTGGAAACAATTTCCGCTTCCGCAATGCCCGCCTGAAGAACAACTTCCGTCTGTACGAGGCGGGTGGTTTGACGGGCAACAAGTGTCTGAATGGTGGAACCACAAATGTAGGAAATGGAATCATTCTGCCTGAAACCGACATGGACTATACCAACCGAATCAAGGACTGCGCCATTGATATCGGTGCCTACGAGGCAGACAATACTGCCAACATTGCACCACAGGAAAAGACAAACAGCGCAGGTATTGTAGATTACATTTATTATGTAACCCAGAACGGATGGGGAAACCGAAGTGGAGACAGTCCGGAAAACGCTGCTTGTGCTGACAAGCTGCAGGACGTGCTGACTGCTGCTGGCAAGAAATTTGTAACTGCTAACCAGGGCATCACAGATAATAGCCGAAAGCATCAGGTGTATGTAAAAGTAGCAGGTTATCAGGGTGATGATACAGGAAATCGATTTGTTTATCATGCCAATACGCTGGCAGACCCTAGTGATCCGCAGAGCTATACCTTCCTGATTCCTAACGGAGTATGCCTGATGGGTGGCTACTATGAGGGTGACCAGGAAGGAGGAAAGCCGAAAGCTGGAACCTATAATTGGGATAATGACAAACGCGACTGTATCAGCACTTACCAGACGGTATTAAGTGCGAAGACCGAAGTAAAAGAAGGTTCTGCCGTTAACCAGGAGGTGAACGGCTACCACACCGTGTGCTTCGGCAAATGGCCTACGGGAGACTATGACGACTACAACACCTCTGCCTTGACAGACAATACCATCATAGACGGCTGTCGCCTGATTGACGGTAATGCTAGCGACAAGTCGGGCTTCAAGAGTATGGGTGGTGCAGCCATTGTACCAAGAATGGCACATGTCCGCAACTGTGAGATTTCCGACTGTCAGGCTACCCTGGGCGGTGCTCTCATGCTGCTGAAGGGTAGCATCGTAAGCGGTAGTGTCATCGTAAGAAACAAGGCACAGAAAGGTGGTGCCATCTATGCACTTCGTTTCAACGACCAGAACGAAGACACTAAGAACTACCATGCCTACGTCATCTCATGTACCATCGCCAAAAACGAGGCAACCATCGGTGGCGGAATCTACCAGGAAGAGAACTCCCTGATTGGCGGTAACTCCGTGATATGGGGAAATACGGCACAGACCGACAACAACATCAGCGGTGATGTGAACTATAAGGCATTCGACTATCTGCAAGCACAGGGTCAGGGGGCATATACGGAAGAATTCTACCCATACAACTATTGTTTCGTAGAGAAGATGGCGTTGCCAGCCAACAGAATGAACACGGAGATGACCAGCGACCTGGACAGTTACTTCAACGACAACAAAATCTTCAAACCTCGTGCCTATTCTCCATTGATTGGCAACGGAGTTGAGAAAGCATACTTTAATGCATGGAAGAGTTATGGTATCAGCAGCTATGACATTACCGGCAAGGAAAGAACCATGAACAAACAACAGACAGTTGGTGCATACGCATCTGATTTGCCAGCGTTTGACAAGTCCAAGCTTCTGACGCGCCTGTTTGTTTCTCAGACAGGTGGCGAGATTGTAACGGAAGAAGAGAAGGAAAAGTATTATGGCCGCTCCTTCCTGACTCCTTTCAACAGTCTCGAAGCAGCCCTCGACTATATCAATGAGGCAAGAACAGAGGGAGTTGCTGATGAATCTACTCGCTTCGAGATTCTGATGACAGGCGGAACCTACAAACCGAGCAAGATGCGACAGAATAAAGATCTTTCGCCAGAGCAGAACACGATAGACCGTCGCTTGCAGAGCTTCACCATCCCTGTGAACGTAGATATCTTCGGCAGTTTCTCTGCAAGCGATCTGTATTCTTCAACTCCTGTTGTTCCACATACAGAAAATAAAACAGGAGAAGAGCTAACAAGCTTTGGAGGCAAGACTTTGGTTCCAGATGGAGACATCAAAGAGATTTTGGCAGATCGCAACTCCAACATGACCGACAACAACAAGAACGGTCTGATAGAGCCATGGGAGTTCCAGAATCCTACAATTCTTTCCGGTGATATCAAGGCATCGGAAAAGGAGCGTAATGTTTATCATGTGGTTTACAGTAATGCGGAATCTACAGAAACTTCGTCTTCTCAGAACAACGAAGTTGTATTAGATGGTATTACCATTATGAATGGCGAAACCATGACAGAGCTGAAGTCAATAGAAGGAGAAAATAAAATTGCCGAGATTGGTCGTGGAGGCGGTATCTACACCAACCGCGTGAACTATACATTGAACCGTTGCCGACTGATGAAGAACTCCGGACTGCATGGCGGAGCTATCTATGCCAACAATGCAAGTCTGGACATCATCGGCAGTACAATCAGCGGCAACAGTAACGTATCAGAAAAGGCAAGTAAGGATGAAGTCACCGAACCAGGTAAGGGTGGAGCCATCTATCTCTATCTCACAAAATCGGATAATGGAAACCTGCATATCGTCAACTCACTCTTAGCCAACAACGATGTGACCTATGGCAAATATACGGGAACAGAAAGTTCGCAAGGTGGAGCCATCTACATCCGTAGAGCTAATGATGCTGGCAGCATGACTGCGGGCTATCAGGATGCCTACATCGTAAACAGCCTCATCGTGAACAACAAGGCAATGCAAGACGGAGCTATCCATGTGGAGAACGAGGTGAAAAGCGGTACGATTACACCTATATTATATAATACCGCCATTTGGGGTAATGAATCAACTGGTAATAGTGTACTCCTCAAGCGAGAGCACATGCGCAACTGCGCCTGGGATGCATTACCAGCTTCTACTGCAAAGGATGGTAACATCAAGCTGAACAAGGAGAACATCGCATCGGATGGTCCACGCTTCACAGCGCCTACAACCACAAAGGGTTACGAAGGTTATACACCGGATGCCAAGTGGAATCCGCAGGCTATCTCTGTGCTTACAGATGCAGGTGATGGAAGCAAAGATGCAAACGATGCAAACGAGACTGGTAAATATCTGGAATGGTGGACTATGCACAATTCTCGCCTTGAGAATTATGGTTATCCATCTGAGTACATCCGTCCTGCCAGCGGTACATACAACAGATACGTAGGTCCGAAAGACGAGAATGGTAATGTAGCCGAAAAGCCTATCGATATCGGCATGTATGAATTCCAGTATGTATTCACGTTTACAGACTTCGAAAATGTTTATATCGGAACGGAAGAGAAAGGAAATGGCGATGGTAGCAGTTGGGATAACCAAAGCACCGACCTTCGTGGTGCCATCATTGCCATGGCTAACCCTACAGGTAGCACCACAACAGGTTCTACAACCAACAGCAAGAGAAAGGTGTTTGTACGTGGAGGCACTTATTATTCGCCAACCTACTCTAGCGGCGATGCCTTTTCTCTCATTGTAAACAAAGCTGAGAAGGCTAAGTTAATAGAATCGATAGAACTTGTAGGTGGTTGTACGGGCTCGAAAAATGCAGACGGTACAGAGGTGCAAGACTTCAGCAAGCCTTCGGTGCTCATTGAGAACCCTGCCAAGGCGGGCGAAACCAAGAACCTGCTCAATATCGTAACGAATGGTAAGCCGGTAACGATTTCCGGTTTCACATTCCAGAACCAGAGCGGTGTGGGAGTAAATGCGATGGTTAATGAGGTTCAAGTCGGAACGGGAAAAGAAATGAACCTCCATCATTGTGCCTTTAGAAAGAATAACGGAACCGGAATGGTGGTAAACAACCGAAAAGAATGTGGCATAAACATGTGGAATGTACTGTTTGCAGATGGAAACGGAAATGGTCTTACTATGTACGGTTCCCAAAAAGTAGACATAACAAACGCCACGTTTGTCTGCAATCAAGACACAGCGGTTAGTGGAACCCAAAGTGTCTATAATTCTGTAGCATGGAAGAATAAATATCCAAATTTGAAAACAGATAACAAAAATGTCGTGATAGATAATTCTGTCAAGAATGATGATGTGCTAAATGGTCCGAACTTCGTTGATCCAAATAACGGCGACTATAGAATTCGACCAAGCTTCAAGTTACTCGACCAAGGAAGCAACGAGAAATATCAGCAAAATGTAGGCTTAGCAAAAATATATAAAGATAAAAGCAATACAGAATATGACTACGCTAAGATGTTTGCCTCAGAAAAGGACTTAGGTAATACTGCCCGACTGATTGGCGACAACATAGATATCGGTGCATACGAGTGCGACACGAAGATGATTCAGATTATCTATGTAAAAGAAAGTTCTGCTGTTGCAGGAACAGGTGAAAGCTGGGAAAGTCCAACCAACGACCTGCAAGGCGCCATCAACCTGGCTGAACTTTATGCCAACAAGAATGAAGGTAAATATGGCTACGTCTTCGTAGATAGAAATCTGAAGGCTGATAACGTGAACATCAGCATGCCAGGCGTCAAGATGTTCGGTTCGATGCACAACGAAAACAGTTCTGCTACGGGTACAGAATATATCGTGCAGGATCTCCTTACTCAGAGAAAAGGAATCATTGAATCTGCCAGTCAATCTGCCATCAATGGACTGACACTCAACAGCGGAACTACTGATGCAAGAATGTGTCTGGTGGATGGTTTCAAGGTTTCGGGCAACGTCAGCCTCCAAGGAAACAGCGTGCTCTCGACCTCTCTCCTTGATGCAAATGCAAAGGTAACAGGCGATGCAAGTGGATTGCTCTACAACAGTCTGGCTTTAGGAACCGTGGAGAATGTGAAGACCGTCAATGTGACTGCTTCCGGCGAATTACCATCAACAGAGGGTAGTGCTGCCAACAGATCATCTGTAACCACTTATAATAAATATGTGAAAGATGCCTATTGGAAGTACCAGCTTAACGAGACAGACGATGCCAACATCAACCAACACGATGCCAACGTAGACGGAAATCCGACAAAGGCTTGCATCACTCAGGTTATGCACAACCATGACCTTGCCGGCAACCTACGCATCAGAGGCAAGGTTGATAACGGCTGTTTCGAGACTTGGTATCTAACAAACGATACCGAAGCGAATAAGGTCGATTATCCGCATGGTAAATCTGTGGTCTATGTCATTGAAGTAGACAAGGAGCTGAAACTCGACAAAGACTTCTATCCTGAGACGAATCCGTTCAGCCCGGGCTTCCTGCTCTTGAAGCACCACGCTGGTTTAAGAGGCAACAACAGTTATGTAAACCTCACCAACTTTGCCGTGGAAAGAAACCTGAAGGCAGGAACCAACTTCTTCTCCATGCCATTCAAGGCTACCAATATGGAGGTGGAAGGTACAAACAATCCTGCTGATGGTAGTGTAATCGCCTACTACTATAATGCAGCTACTCGTGCCAAGTACGACTATAAGTTCGACCAAAGCGAGAGTAAAGCATGGGTAAAGGGCGTAGACAACCAGCGAAACTTTACCGCAGGTTTCAGAATGGAAGCAAAGGCCGACAAGACCGTCCGTTTCTATGGAAACAGTTACAAAGAGAACGGTAGTCAGTTAGGGCAGATTACCCTGGTACAGAACAACAACCAGCAGCCGTGGTCCAGCAACGATGGTAGCGGCACGAAGTTCACCCACAAGGAGAACATGGGCTGGAATCTCTTCGGTTCGCCTTATCTCTGCGCCATGAACTATAGCGATATGGAATATGGCAGAGTCATCTACCAATGCGAAGAAAACGGCAGCTACAAGGCTATCAATACCTATGATTTAGCCACGGGTGTTACAACGGATGGCTACATCCCGGCAATGGATGCCGTGTTTACGCAGACTGCCACTCTGGATAATTCAGAAAGCGTGATAGTAGGACATTCGGAAGCAAAGGCAACAACAGCCTATCAAGCAACCCGAGCTCTCGACATCGCTATCACCCAGAACAGCAGAACAAGCAGAGCCAGCAACGACACTCCTGTAGATGACCAACTCCAGTTGAACGCAGTTCCGGCACAGGAAGCGAAATCTGACTTCGACATGGGAAGCGACGGCGTGAAATGGATGGCTAGCCAGAATGCTCAGATCTATGCGTCCCGCAATGGCGGACGCTACTCGCTCCTCTCTGCAATCAGCATTGATGCAGAACAGAGCATCGGAGTCAGTCTGCCGGAGACGGGTGAATACACCATCAGCATCCCTGAGGATTGCGATGCCAGCGAATATGAAATCGTATGGCTGAAGGACAAGGAAACCGGTAAGGCGGTAGACCTGAAGGATGGCAGTTATACGTTCTATGCAGCCCAAGCAGGCGAGATAAATAACCGCTTCAATATCAGCTTCAACCGCAAGGAAACTGACATGAATTCAGACATCACCATCATTCCTAGCGGCAACTATCATATTCTGGTAAAGAGTCTGAAACAGAACGATATTATCAGAATATACGGAACATCAGGTGTCCTGGCACTTCAGAAACAGGCGAAATCTGATACAGAACAGCTTCGTTCACCAGTAAATGGAACTGTAGCCGTAGAGGTAACGCGAGGCGGAAAACAGATAGCCGTAAAGAAGATTGCCCTTAAATAAAGGAATGAATGCCGTAAAATAACGGAATAAATGTTAATAAAGCGCAGAGATAATCGCTCGTTTCAATAATTGGCATTATCTTTGCGCTTATTATTGTAGTTAGAAATCAATAGAATATAAATAAGAAAATAGAATTATGACAGAAAAGGAAATGTACAATCTGATAAATAGTCAGAACAACCAGCAGAGCAATGGCTTTGCTGTTAATGAGAAAGAGCGAGGTATAAGCGGAGTCTGCTCTGCTTTGATGCGCAAAGTGTATACATGGATGACCTTGGCACTCCTGATTACGGGCGTTACTGCCTATGGTGTGGCTAGCAGTCCTACCCTGCTGATGACCTTGATGACAAGCCGCGGCTTGCTCTTTGGTCTGATTATCGCAGAGCTCGCCCTGGTATTCATCATTACCGGTGCCCTACAGAGACTCTCCCTGACCACAGCCACCCTACTCTTCATCGCCTACTCGGTTTTGAATGGCGCCATGCTTTCATCCGTATTCGTAGTTTATACGATGACCAGTATAGCTAAGGTATTTTTTATTACAGCCGGCACATTCGGAGCAATGGCTTTCTATGGGTATACAACTAAGAAGGATTTGACTTCCTTAGGAAAAATACTCTTCATGGCGCTGATTGGTCTGATTATCGCTACCGTAGTAAACATGTTCTTGAAGAGTTCGGGATTTGATTACATCCTGAGTTATGCAGGTGTAGCCATCTTCGTTGGCTTGACCGCTTGGGACAGTCAGAAGATTAAGCAGATGCTCCAGACACAATACGACATGAGCGAGGGCGCACAGAAACTGGCACTCATCGGAGCCCTGACTCTGTATCTCGATTTTATCAATCTCTTCCTCTACTTGCTCCGCATCTTCGGAGGCAGCAACAAGGAATAATGAAAACGAGAACCGGGAATAAAGTAAAAAACAAAAAGAATAACATACATAACGAGAAAGGTTGGCTTGCCCTCAACGGGTTGGCCAACCTTTATTTTTTATTCCTAGAAAAAGTAAATGCTAGAGTTATATTCTCTTCAAAAAGTTCTACGATGCAAAGATAGGAAAAAAATCGAAAACCATGGTTTCAAAACAGCAAAAATAAGTTTCAAACAGACAAAAAGTGTCTTTTGACATTTTTCAGTGTTCCACTGATTTTTCTGAACTACCTATACATCAGGAGCTTACGCATTTACTCTATATTTATTAGGAGAACAGCCAAAAGAGGCAAAAAATACTCTTCTGAACGTAGAAATAGAATTAAACCCCGATTTTATGGCGATTTCCGGCAAAGGAAAGTTCGTTGACTTCAACAAAATCTCAGCATACTGTATACGATAAGTATTCACATAATCATAAAACGTCTGTCCATTCTGCCGGTTGAAATAGCGACTCAGATAAGTACGGTTCGTGCCCACCGCCAGCGCCACATCAGATAATTTCAGTTTCGGATTGAGATAGATTTTATCTTCCTCGAACAATCGCTGCACCTCAGCAGCCATCCCCGAAACATCTACTTCGTTCTGCTCTAACGGTACAATTTCTATATCGCTCAACTCTTCTATCACCGACTCATGCCTATAAACAAAATAATCTATCAGCATCCAGAGCATCAGAGAACTTACCATATAGATATTGTCGTAATCTACATTAATAACGAAACAGCTCAGCGTCCATAAGAACAGGATCAGGAAGAAGGTATTGAGAATGGCAAGAAGCCAATTCAGATTAATATTTTCCTGATAAGAAAACCGCTCTTTCAGCTGACGGTGATACCGCCGGATTAAAAAGATAAGCAATATAAAGGTAGAGCATCCATAAATGGCTCCCCAGACAGAAAGCACGTAAAACCAGATGATATTATGGGTAAAAATATAGAACACCGGGAACAAGAGGAAAGGCAATTCCAGCATCAAAGCCTTCAACCATCCGAACCAGCCTGGCTTCACCAGTTCCATCAACACAAAGCTGTAGAACGGTATAATCATCATATCCAACGAAGACGTAAGATACCACACATGCTCGTTGTCAAACCCATAAAACTGAAAGAAAACCATGTCCTTTACCAACTGCAGGTCGACCACAATCATGAGCCACATAATCATCCGAAAGAGCATCTCCTTTCCTTTTCTCCAAAACAGGAATGCCATCATGGAGAAGAACATCATGCTCATACCATAAATAAAACTCGTTACCGAATCCATGCCTACGATCTAAATAAATAAACAAAAAGGCACACCTATGGAGAGATGTTCTAACTTTTCCAAAGGTGTGCCATGATATAAATTGATACCTTATATATAATAAGGTGTAGTATTAAATGAAATAACCTAATTAGTCGATTTCCTCATCGGCCTCGTAACCACCCATCTCACGGATAGCATTCTTCAGCATCGTATACTGCTGGTAGAGATGGTTTACTGCCTCTTCACCCTTAGTATAATCGTGCATAGGTGCCTTGAGGAAGAAACTCAAGAAACGCTGGATGCCAAAACGGCCTGCACGAGCAGCAAGGTCGCTCAACAATGTAAGGTCGAGCAGCAATGGAGCAGCAAGGATAGAGTCACGGCAGAGGAAGTTGATCTTAATCTGCATTGGGTAACCCATCCAGCCAAAGATATCGATATTATCCCAACCCTCCTTGTTATCGTTGCGAGGTGGATAATAGTTGATACGTACCTTGTGATAGTACTGGGTATCCTCATCGTTACCATGACCATAGAGATCAGGCTGGACATCAGGCTTCAGGATTGTCTCAAGAGTAGAGAGTTTACTTACCTCCTTGGTATGGAAGTTTGCTGGCTCATCGAGAACGAGACCATCACGATTGCCGAGAATATTGGTAGAGAACCAGCCATTCAAACCGAGGCAACGGGTACCGATGATAGGAGCAAAGCCACTCTTAACAAGAGTCTGACCTGTCTTGAAGTCCTTACCGGCGATAGGCATCTTGGTTTTCTCAGCGAGTTCCCACATAGCAGGAATATCTACAGTTGTATTAGGAGCACCCATGATGAAAGGAGCACCCTCTGTCAAAGCAGCATAGGCGTAGCACATGGATGGAGCAATATGCTGACGGTCGTCAGCCTTCATTGCAGCCTCAAGTGCTGCCAATGTACCATGAATCTCCATATCTACAGGAACGTAGATTTCGGTAGATGCTGCCCAGATAACAACGATACGGGCACAACCGTTCTTCTCCTTGAAGTCGCGGATATCCTGACGAAGAGCCTCTACCATCTCCCAGCGGGTCTTGCAATCTTTCACATTGTCGCCATCAAGACGCTTTGCATAGTTCTTGTCGAAAGCAGCCTTCATTGGTACTACCTTCTCCAACTCCTCGCGTACAGGATTGATATCTTTCTCCTTCAATACCTCAGCATACATAGCTGCCTGATAAGCATTCTGTGGATAAACATCCCAAGTACCGAATACGATATCATTAAGGTCAGCAAGTGGAACGATGTCCTTGTAGTGCAAATATTTCTTGTCTGCACCCTTGCCAACACGAATCTTGTCGTACTGAGTCATTGAACCTACTGGCTTCGCAAGTCCCTTACGAGTCATGAAAACACCGGTCATGAAGGTAGTAGCTACTGCGCCACAACCAACAACCAAGATTCCCAGCTTACCTTCTGCTGGTTTAACATTCATTTTTTCCATCTTCTAAAGGTTTATTTTATATCAAGTTGATTAAAATTTAAGAATTGTGTCTGCAAAGATAACAAAAACTTATTGAACCGATGCGGTTTCCGTAGACTTTTTTTCAATAATTTACAATAATTAGCTTAAAATGGATAAAAAGGCTATTCTGCATCAAAAGCCAAGTGTAGAATATTTGTATGGAAGAAGGTAATACATGCATATTTATTCCATGTTTATGCATAACAAAAGACAAAATAATGTTATTTTATGCATTTTTCTTTCATTTTATTTGGTTATTTGCAAAATATATTGTAATTTTGCAGCCGTTAAACGAATAAAAATACAGCATATGAAGGCAAAGAATAGCAGATTGGAAACTTTGAAGATGCTTATATCAAGTCAGGAGTTAAGTTCGCAAGACCAACTTTTGGAGGCTCTTCACAAAGAAGGCTTTAAGATTACGCAAGCTACATTGAGCCGTGACTTAAAACTGCTCAAGGTAGCAAAGGCAGCATCTTCGAGTGGAAAATATGCGTATGTCCTGCCCAACGATACATTATATAAGAGAGTATCAAACCATATTCCAGTGAGCAAGATGATGGTGAATACCGGATTTCAGTCTATCAACTTCTCCGGGAACATGGTCGTGATCAAAACCCGTCCGGGATATGCAAGCAGCATTGCCTATAATATAGATAATAGTGATATTCCTCAAATTCTGGGAACCATCGCCGGTGACGACACGATCTTCCTGGTTAAGAAGAAAGGTACCACAGAAGAGGAAATCATCAATGCACTAGCAGAGGTAATTCCAGACGTTCACCATAAATATATATAAGGTAGTTGCATTTTTATGCAAAACATACACCTTATTATATATATAAAGAAAGAATATTAAAACAAAAACATTTTAAGATAGAAGAGAAAAAA
>ERZ1026852.554-NODE-554-length-22972-cov-34.912467_pt1 | contig 22972 bp, 13 predicted proteins | sample MGYA00380156_ERZ1026852 | MGnify/ENA primary metagenome ERZ1026852 (study PRJEB33269, sample SAMEA4719792) | human gut metagenome | biome: human-associated habitat; feature: organic feature; material: feces | place: Cameroon | collected 2013-10 ...
CTTATATTCCTTATTATATATGGAAGGTTGTCATTTTCACACTACAAAAAATAATTAAAAAAACAGAAAAAATAAGAAACATAATTTTTTCTGATACTAAAGAAATAATAAGAAAAAACCATAAAAAATTTTCAAAAAAGCTTCTATTTTTTGCATTTTTTGCCAGTAAATTGTCTGTTCTTAAAAATTTGCCCTGTACACTGCCTCAAACTTATTTTGAGGATTATTTAATGTTCTTTAAATCAAAATCTGTAGAAAACAGTTTTCAAACTAAAGATCCTACCTGGTTAATTGTGTTAGGTTCTTTAACTCTTTTTGCAACCTGTATCTTTTGTGCCCTAGATAGAGCGTCACTGTCATCATCTTTATCATTTGCATTGGTAATCCTATTGAACATACCAATCTATGTTGGGATGTTCAAATATGAACCTGACTTTGAAAACTCTAATGAATACTACCTTTGTGACAGTGAGTTGTATAAGCTCTCTGGCTACGAGGAAGTGCCAATCTTAGATAAAAACAGTAACTATAAGTTTACAGAAGCTACCCGTCTTATCGACAGGCATATTGAATCTCAAAAGGAAGAAAACCGTAACCGTGAGGATTATGTACCTATAAATCTGAATAAAGATGACATTGCAGCACTGACCATGGTCGCTGCTAAAAACATCACCAATAAGCTCTTTATTGGCTATGGTTATGAGTTTTTACCAAAGCATGCAAGACGATTGGTAAAACTCCAGGAGCAGGGACTAAAGCAATTGCCTCACGGTAAAGGCTCTGCTCAAATTCATAATCTGGAAAGACGCCATAAGCCTCTGTTCATGTCTTTACAGAATATTAAAGATCATGCCATTGTTTTTGGTACTACAGGCGCTGGTAAAACCAGATTCTTTGATCTTTTAATTACTCAGGCCATAGAAAGAAACGATACTGTCATCATTATCGATCCTAAAGGCGATCACGATTTAAAGCGCAGAGCTCGTAGAATCTGTGCCTGTACTCATCGTGATGGTGCTTTCCATGTATTAGATATTAAAGATCCAAAGTTAACCACTTCCCCTTTTAACCTTTTTGGCTCATCCACAAGTGCTTCTGATATTGCCGATAAACTGTCATCTCTTATGAAGCAGTCAACCTTTGATGCCGACAGTTTTGCAAGCTATGGTCAGGAGGCTGTAGCCTGTGCTGTAACTGCCTTAGATTGTCTTGATTTACCTGTTGATATCTACCATATCTGCAATCATGCCAATATCGAAAGCTACTTTGACGGCATGGTAGCAGGTCTGTCTAAACTTACAGCTAAAACTCAAAACCGAGATCTTGCTGTGTACTTTGCAAGACTCTTAAAAGGCTATTCTATTGAAAAGCACCTTTACACTCATGTAAGAGATTTCTTAGTAAGCATTGGCGATGAAGCTCAGTTAGATGGTATTGGAGATATCAGCGAGGATAGTCTTTTAGATCCAGAGGTTGCTTTATCTTTAACACCAGAGCAGTTATCAGCTCTTAAAGAGAAAGTAAAAGCTCAAAATGATGAGAATAATATCGTTGAAGCTCAAATTGCAGATACAGATGTCTCATCAGGTACTGATAATTATGCTGATAATGGCAGCAGCCAGACAGGTAATTCTACTGATGACAGCAATACCATAAAAACAGAAACTGACTCTAAAGAGACTGAAGTAAAACCTAAAAGACGTGGTCGTCCCCCTAAAAAGAAAGAAGAAGACACAAATTCAGCTACTGCTGTTGATACAAAAGCATCAGGTAAAAGCAAAACTGAGACTAAAAAAACTACAGCTAAAAAGAAAAACTCAAAGCTTAAGAACGTAAAAATTCAGGTCAAGGCAGCAGCTTTTCTTACCTATTACAAGTATCTAAAACAGCACTCAAATTTGGATACTGATCCTGAATTTGAAAAGCTGATATCTATGACTGTAAAAGAACAATCTTTCTTTGAAAGAACCACTGCAAGTATTAAGACCGTACTTAATTCCTTTAACAGTTACAACCTAAAACAGATCTTGTCAAAGAGTCCAACTCAAACCGATTTTTCAGATATCTACCAGAAGAATAAGGTCTTTTACTGCGCACTGCATTCAATGTCCAATGCCTCCTTAAGCTCATATGTAGGTAAGTTACTTTTATCAGATCTAAGCTCTTTTGCAGATCATATTTATTCAATGGATGAGGATTTACATGCTCTTAATAATCATAGTACAAATGATAGGTTGCGCCATGCTGATGATGTATTTAGTAAAGTAGACAGTGCTTTAAATACCAGTTTAGATGGCAACCTAAATAGCAACATAGGTTGCAAACAAAATTACAATATCAATGACAATTTACACAGTCATGAAGCTGATTTTACTGATGCTGCAGGTGATGATAATGTCGATCCTGATGCAAAGGCTGCCCTAGCTCTTAGTCGTGAACTTGTAAATATGGATGAAATAAACTCTTTTATTGAGGAGAAAAAGGCTGAAAAAGAACAGAAACAGCTTCGTTATAAAGCTTTAAATCCTGAATTTGACAAGGTCATGAGTATCTTACAGGCCCCAAAATTTGACAAGGTAAAGCAAAGACGCAAGGTAAGTATCTTTATTGATGAGGCAAGTGAGGTGGTTAATGAAGCATTACTTCAGCTTTTAAACAAAGCTCGAGGTGCCGATTTTTCAATTACGATTGCAACTCAGACATTCTCTGATTTAGCTAAAAGATGTGGTTCTAAAGATGCAGCTATGCAGTTAATTGGTAACTGCAACACTATGTATGCTTTAAGAGTAAAAGATGAAGAGACAGCATCTGTCATCACCTCTTCTTTACCTAATACCACTTTCTATACCAAGAACATCTCTACAGGTACGATGTCTGATACCTATAAAGAGAATTACAAAGACTCAGCCTCTATAAGTGCTAATACCTATATCGACAGGATTTTCCCTGCATCAGCCTTAATGGAATTGCCTAACTTTGAGTATGTGGCAAAACTCTCTGATGGTCGCTTTGTCAAAGGTGTAATTCCAATTCTTACTGACAATAAGGTGCGTGATTAGTATGGTTTTAGAAGATTATGTCTTTACTGCTAAGCATTACTTTCCTGCTTTTAGGATTGATGCAAAGCTCTGCTTGCATCAATTTTCATCTGTTTTATGTTTAATTATTTAGATAACAACCAAGGATCAATACAGGACAGGATCATATGTTCGGTTTTACTTTTAAAACATTAAGACTTTATGTAATCGGTTTTATCATTTTGCTGTTTATCTTAAGTGCTGATTACTTAGGCCCCAGTACTAAGGTTATCTTTTATGAAGAATTAGATGACTTTTGCTATATCTTTTCTCATAACTGTGAAGACGCCTTAGTAAGGATAGGTAAGATTGCTGATTTATTAAGACCTGTCTTAGTAGTAGCAAAGGTTGTGGACTTAGATAAAGTTATCTTATTGCCTGTTATCAGGATCCTCTTTTTGGCAATAGGCTTTGGTAAGTATTTAGTAATGCTGATTTTAGCAGGATTTGCACTTGGCAGAATCTTAAGATTTCAAGCAATTGAGGATTTTAAGACACCAATTATCTTAAAGATTGTAGGTGGATTTTCCTACGAGTTTGTAACCTTGGTTTTACTCCTGCTCTTATTTCAGGCATTTATATCCTGTGCTTACATCTTAACCTTTTTCTTTTTGTTTCTGCCAGCGCTGTGCGGCATCAGGATAGGCTCAGCCTGCTAAAAGCTAATTGTTTCATCCAGTCTAAGGTGATTTCGCTAATGGGTAAAGAGTTTGTCAATCTGGTATCTACCATCATCACGTTTCGTCTACTCAAAGCTGTTTCTAAGACAAATCTGTTAGATAAGATGTCGTTTGGTGATTTGATTGAGGATTTAGGCACTGCCTGGGGATTGACTGACTCTTTTAATAGTGAAAAGCCTCAAAGTTCAGATGATAAATGGGTTCACACTCTTGACTGTGTTATAGATGAATTAGAAAAACTCGATTTGTCCATTCCTGCTCCTAAACCTGAACTCCAAAAAAGAGGTAGAAAACCTAAACCAAAAGAGGACAAACCGAAAAGACCTAAAGGTCGTCCTAAGAAGCTCTTATCTACACCCTAGTACGGCAATCTGTGAAAGTTTTAATAAATTTATTTTTGAGAATAGGATTTTAATTGCAGGATATGCTCTTCAATCTCTTTGATCACTCTTTTGAAGATCTCATCACTTTTACCTGTAGGATCTTCTAAATGCCAGTTATCATCAAAAGGTCTACCTATAAAAGGACAAGACACATCACAGCCCATTGAGATTGCAAGATCTGGTGTAGGGATGTTTTTAATGAGCTTGCTTTTCTGTCCCTGCTTTTCCATATCAATGCCATATAGCTCTTTTATAAGCCTTACAGCATCTTGATTGATTTTATCTTTTAAAACAGTGCCTGCTGAATAACAAGAGAATTTATCAGAAAGAAGATACCATCCTAGTGCTTCAGCTATTTGGCTTCTGCAAGAATTGTGGACACAGATAAAGGCAATTACTTTCTTATTCATGTTTGAATAATCCTAAGCTTAAAAGGTAAGAAACATCAATAACTCTCAAGAGACTTACCTTTATGTGTGTTGATCTATTTTCTTATCAATTGACGAGTAGCATTACTTTATTTTTTTACAAGCTACAGTGCAATCTTTTTTGCAAAAAGCTATACCAATAGCATAGATATCAGTAATCTTTGCAATCTTTGTAAAAGGCTCTGCATAGTTCTTCTCTTCAATCTGACTTAGAGCAATTGCTGCTAATTCATCCATTTCTTCAGCTTTAGAGGTAGCTTTAATCTCAATGATTACAGCTTTGGTATTACGCTCAGCTTTAAAGGTAATATCAGGATATCCATTACCTGCTTCATAGTTAGAATGGTATTCAGAGACAAGTTTTTCACAACTTGTAAAGATGCCATTGATAAAACCATGATAGTAGTTCTCTAAAGGAGCTTTTGTTGCTGTATCTCTGATTGAGACATATTTTTGCAGCATATCAAAGAGGATATTAGAGATATCTACTTGCTGTCCTTTTACTAAAGCATTTACAAACTTACCTGGTAACTCAAGATTTACAAAGACATCTTTAAATCTCTTTTGAATATTCTTAGTAAAGCAGTCTTTAATCTCTAAGTTAGGCAGTCTTACTACAATATCATCGGGATTATTTTCATTTGGAGTTAAAGCACCAGTCTTTTCCCAATCTACAGTTAAGTAACCTGTATGAAGTAATAATGACCAGAAATCATTAGGATCATGCTCTGATAAACAGTCATAGTTCATGGATTCATTAAGCTTAAAGCTAATTGACTTGCCATCAACTAAATCCTGCATCTTTTGAGTATCACTGTCAGTTAAATATCCTAGGTATTCATATACAGCAGAACTTGAGGTTGAAGTTGCCCAATAGTTATCAGCCTTTATTTTTGACAATAGTCCCTGCTGTTTAAAATCAAAATTGTCTTTAATGAAATTTACTACATCCCATGGACAGAACATCTCTTTGTCATAGAACTTGTATCCGTCATAGTTATCTTTTACCTTTTGAGCAAAGTCATCTAACTCGTAGTCTTTTAAGAACTTATAGGTATCTTCTTTGGTAAATCCAATCATACCTGTATATTGCTTTAACTGACTTGTAACAGTATTCACATATAGGTTATTTACACCTGTAAAGGTGCTGTTTTTTGCAACCTTCAGACAGCCTGTCATTATGACTTTACTTACATATTGTTCGCCAGTCTCAGGATCTTGGGGAATGGTTTTAAAGAAATCAAACAAAGATGAGATTAAAGTTACCATCTCATCATGGTAGTCTTTTTCCTGCGCTTTAGCTAATGGCACATCATACTCGTCAATTAAGACATAGACCTGCTTTTTAAAATGCTTATACAGCATCCTTGCTAAAGATATGATGGCAGAGGTTACATATGATTGTGCCCTCTTATCAAAGCTTTTTAGGTAATCCTCATCACATAATTTCTCAAACTTAGCTTTTTCTTTTTCATCAAGTGATGGACTGTCTTTTAAAAAACTGTATTCGTTTGCTTTTGCTGATACAACTTCTGCTAATTTATAATAGGCATCCTCAAAATCAACTCCTTGAACACCTTTTAAGGTAAGACAGATAACTGGATGCTGTCCCATGTATTTTGCACAGAACTCTCTGTCTTCTAATATCTTGGTATCTTTAAACAACTTTTGCTGAAGTATGGTGTCTCCAGGATTTGCCGAGTTTATTTTCAAAAAATACTCAACCATGGACATAAACAGAGTCTTACCAAAACGTCTTGGTCTAGTAAATAACATTACATTTGACTTATCTTTATCAATAAGCTCTTTAAGATAAGGAGTCTTATCTACAAAGTAGCATCCGTTACCTTTTAGCTCACTATAGACATCTTTTCCGTATGGTAATGGTAAGAATTGTTTAGTAGTCATTGTCTTGTTCTCAATTCATCGGTTCTGCTTTAATTATACATGATAAAAATTTTGAGAATTTTGATTAGTGGCATTTAATGCTGATAAATCGTTATTAAAAGATTTTTTGTTGAATTTTGAAAAAATCTCATGCTCTGCAAAAGTGTTTTGTGAATATATGTCCGCTTCTGTGAAGTTAAAACGATCTTCCAAAACGAAGATAAGCGTACTCACTCATTGCATCAAGGACTTACAGATAAGTAGTTCTTAAAATTTTCTCAATCAGAACACATCTAGATAAACCTATTTTGCTAATGACAGGTTGCAGGTAGCTAATGTGCCTAGTCCCTGAGTTTTCTTAATACCTAAGGCAAAGTCTGGGGTATAAGGATTTTATGTAAGATCTCTTTTGCTCTTTTAAGTTTCCCCTTTTTAAACTCTTGCTCCATAAGCTCAAGCCAAAACTCAATTTCATCTAGTGACATTTCTATATCGCGCTCTTTGCGATATTGAACGTACTCTCTCCACTCTTCTTTTGAAAAATTGCTCTCTGGCAATTGATAGCCTTTTGGTAAATGCTTCAGATCTGACATAGAAACTCCTTGAACTGCTTGATTTCAAGTCTTTATAGTGAAGGCTTAAAGCCTTCACTTATACTTACTAGATAAAACCTGCTCTTTTATGAGTTGTTTCATGATAGGAGTAGTTATCCTCAATCCAGGTGAGATTTAGATGTAATAAAGCTTCATCGACATCGCATTGCTCTATCTTATTAGAATCACGCCAGGCTGCTTCCTTACAAACTGAATCTAAAAAGGATTTGGTATCACAAAGAGGATGACCTGACAATTTTGATGCAGCCTTAATTAAGGAGAGATCATTACTTACAGGTTTATCTTTTAAATACTCCTCCATTACAGCTAAAACGCCTTTAGTATCAGCGTAGCTAATCTCGATTTTGTTTGAGAATCTGCCATTACGTAAGATAGCCTCATCCATATCATCAATACGATTGGTAGCTGCAATTACTAAGACTCTGTCTTTGGCTGTATCTGAAATTGAGCGTAAGAACTGGGAAATACCTTCGTTGTTATTACAACTTCTTCTTTTAGCAAACATGGAGTCAGCTTCATCTATAAAGACAATAGAAGGAGCAGCATCTTTGGCCTTGTTAAAGATCTCAGTTATCTTTTTTGCTGATCCTACTGAATTCTGTTCATATTGAGTGGCATCAATGGTAAAAAATTTCCAGCCTAAAAACTTTGCTAAGGCATTAGCAGCATAGGTTTTACCAGTGCCTGGGGCTCCATAGAGCATGATAGGATCCAGCATTTTAAGCTTAAAGCGCTGATACTTTTCTGGATACTTAATGTAATCAATAAAGTTATCATTGATAAACTTTTCAAGTTCTGTCTGTCCAGGTAGAGAGAAAAAGGCATCTTTATCTAAGGTAAAGCCTAAGAACTTCTTTAAAAGAGCATTTAAAGTATCTTGAAGATCAAAATTAAATCTGCCTTTTTTATTCTTGTCCAAAGCTAGCTCTGCATTTACCATCTTTATGAATTTAAAGACTGAGTTTAAAGACATACCTTCCAACTGAGTTGAGAGATTCTTAATACAAGACAGGCTCAACTCTTGCCTTGAAAAGCTTGAAGTAAAACAATCTACAATATCATCTGCATCAGGTCTTGAGATCTCAAAGGTATTTGGGAATAAATCTAAAAGACCTGAGTCAATCTTTTCTCTATAATTTGCTGTCATGATGACAAAGCAATTTTTCTTTTCAATATCTTCAATTACCTGTTTTGTAGCATTAACCTCTTCTATGGTCCAATCGTTGTCATCACGTACATAGCGCACATCAGAGAAATAGGCATCAACGTTTTCCATAACCACAACTGTTGGTTTTCTAGTGTCAATATTTTTGAGCTGTTCTGTAATGTTTTTAGCAAAGTCATGGATACCTGAGTTTGAGAGACTAGCAAGATTTATCTTATGCTCCTTTATATTCAGTGCTTTTAATAAAATCTCAACAGCTTTAGTTTTTCCAGAGCCATGCTCTCCGAATAACACTAAATTTGCTCTCTTATGAGCAATACTAAAACGCTTCATGGAAGAACTGCCGTTGTCATTTATTTTTTCTCCATACTCTTTGGCTAAACAAGAGACTGAGTGTAAGCTCTTGCTGTCTTCAAAGTCTTTAAGATAGTGGTCATAAAGGTAATCTTGAAGTTTCCTATTACCTGTAATATGAAAGCTGCAATCGTTAACACTCTTTGAGTTTGTTAAAGTGGCGTGAGTTTTACCATCATCTCTTTTCAGGTAATCACAGTTATTAGGATCTATTCCATGAGAGCGAATCTTCTCTTCAAGTCTAGATCTTTGCTTTTTACGCTCTTTTTCTGTCATTTTTTCTGCAAAAAGCTCATGAGCATAGCGAGAGCTTAATCTTAATGAAAAGTTGTTTTCATCTGAACCAGCTTTAAAGTAAGCAGGCACAGCTCCTAAATAATCAGGCTGAGGATTAAAAAATGACTGTGAGTATGCATTGGGGTATGAAGCACAGTTTACTGAGCCTAAAGTGAACAGGAGAGAATACTCATTAAAATACTCACCATCAAAACAGCAAGGACAATAATGATGAAGAGCTGAATGCACGGACAGATAGTTCTTATAAGGCATATAAAAGCTGTTAAAAAAGGTTCTCTTAAGGTAACTTACATCATAGTTAACAGTTTCAAGTGAAAATCTGTCATATCTCGAATTGTAAAAGACGACGATCTGGAAAATAAATGATGGTGGAACATTACCGTATTTACCACGTCTAAGATCGTAAATTACTGAAGAATCATTAAATAAAGATGTACCATCTGATAATAAGAGCTCAGACTCTTTACTGTTGCTATTATTTAAGTTCTTATCATGAGTTATGAGCTCCTTACTGTCATTCTCCTTTACAAGAGCCTTAATATAAGACTTCATAAAGGTATAGCCTGGCAGATATGGTAAAAGCTCAAGTGTATACAAGGCATCTTTTACATCATGCTCACAAAGTGCTTTTACAAGATAAGCGACATTAGCTGCATCCTCAGTTACGGGTAGCTGATAGCGCTGTAAAGACAGGTTCTTTACACTTTGCATTGCACAAAAGACATACTGATGAGTAAAGTAAAAGTAAGACAAACGTGAGTTTAAAAGCTCTGAGATTTCCTCACCTTTATAAGATCTAAAGGCATAGCAGTTACTCCTGTAAATGCCGTTGTTATCATGACTGCATACGTGAGCGCTCTCAATACAGAAGGATAGAGCGATACTTATTAAGTTAATCTCTTTAGCATAGTCATCATCAGATTGAGACGTAACTTTTGTTTTTAAATAGTTGTCACAGTAGATATGAAGACAATCTAACAGCATTAGAACATCTTCACAGTTACCAACCTTATAGTGCTTATCAATAAACTCACAGATTACCTCCATTGATCCTGTTGCACACAGATACTTTAAAAAGGCGCTTTTATAAAGGCTGTGATAAAACTGCTTATCATAGACTGTCATTAAAGGATCTAAAGAGATCACTTTGCCCTTAGGTGCCACATTACTCTTTGAAGACAGACAACTCTCAGGCAATCTGATTAAATAAGATGGTATTTCATACTCATAATTAGAGCTCAGAGAATTTGACAAATTAGTTTCTAACAGATCTTTGTAAAGTGCATTGATTGCTGACTTATTATGATTGATTACATAGGATGGATAGAGAGACTCTTTACCTCTGTACCCATCAATTCTCATCAATGGAAGCTTATGAGCTACCATGCAGTAGACAAGCTTTTTATAAGCATTAGAGCTTGCAGCATCATATGGAAGATAATGTGCTCTCATGGAAGCTGCGATACTCATAAGAGCTTCACTGACAGCTTTTTCTTTACCTTGAGCAATTTTGAGTTCAACTTTTTCTTTTCTTGCTGTTTCTATATTCTCATTTTCAAAAATCTCACTGTAATAACCATCATGGTTATGAGCTAAACCATCATCAATGGTATTGTCTTTAAAGATATCTACAGTATGCTCAATTAATTTATAGAAGCACTTTAAGGTTGTAATCAAATTCTCATACTGAGCTAATAGTAAGTTTTTGCCATGATTTTTATCTAAAAGTCCCTTTTCATCTTTATTGTAAGCACCATTCTTTACTAAGATGTCATTTGTGATCTTCCCAAAATCAGGATCATTGAAGATAAAATCAAAACCTGAAAGTTCATTTATGAAGCATTCAAATTCAGGATCACCTGTTTCATGAACACTTAAGAAGAGGTCAAGGCAGTCTTTAAATACAGGTGACAAAAGCACCATTTTTTTTAAGACAAAGGCTCTAAAAACAGGGATATCATACAAAGCATCAGCTAAGTGCCTGCATCCAGACTCAGGTGGATTTTGGCTGTTTATTACATTCACTAAAGACACTTCAGTACTGTCTTGAAGTTTTGTAAAAGCTACATCATCAGCATTTACAGCTGTTGACTCAATACAGCTATTGTCGGGATTTAATGAAGTACTTTCTCTTATATAGTCTTTTGCTAAACTGATACCAAAGGTACGGTCATAGCTCTTGCGTACTGAGGAGTAACGTGCCTTCAGGCTTTGATCTTTCAGATAGTTATAAAGGCGATTTGCTTTTAAAGAGGCATCATTACCCTGTAAGAGATAAGTAAGTAAAAGGCAGTCACGAACTAATCTTAAGACATAGAGAGTATGACGTGGAATTTCTTTTCTGTGTGATAAAAGGTTATTTAAAAGCAGGAGCTTTTTTGAGTTTATAAGATCAGATAACTCACTCTCACTTTTGCTATCTTCAATTGCGCTCTTAATCTCATTTACAAGGATAATAATGCCATGTATGGCTTTGGAGTTAAAAAGATATTTTTCAAGATAAATGTAGGAGTCTTCAACAAACTTATCCAAATATGATTTATTAGATGAGCTCTTAGCTAAAGCTATTTCATTTCTTGCATAAGAACCAAAATGATCTTCAAATTTTCCATGAAGACTGTTCTCTTCAATCACATCATGAGTAAATAAGCGATTTGAAAAGATATACAAAAACTGCAGATAAGCTTTAAGACTATCTTCAGACAAACCATAGTCATCAACTGAAAGCTTACATGGGTCATATTTAACATCAGTGTCCTGATTTGGCTTGTATGTTTTTAAGATAGAGTCTTTTTCTGGAATTAGAGCACTTCCATTATCATCATTTACGCTCTTTTCTGTATTATTACTGTCTTTAACACAGTGATTATAGTACAGAGTAAAAAGATCAATTAAAGGAGTCTCCTGTAAAAGATGAGAGACTAAGATCACTGCTAAGGCACTATCATCAGCACTGTCAGCATTATTTTTTGCAAAGTCATAACGAGCAGATAATGGTGTAAAGTCTCCATTATCTAACATAAAATGAGCAAAGTTACAGATTAGCTCTGTCTTTAAAGTACCTTTACCTTTGCAGCAATCTAATACCTTAAAACAAAAGCTTTCATCAAAAGAAGAAGGACGAAAGTCATCATTTGAAAACATTTCGTAGCATTCAAAGGCTTCATTATCGCAATTTATCTCAGTGCATTTTTGTCTGTAAAGCAACTTTGTAAAGTAGTTATAAGCAAAACTGTCATAAGATGCAGCTCTATTATCTTTAATAAGTTTTGATGTCACCTCTTCTATCAACTCAGATTTAAACTGCAAAGAGCCTGATTTTTTACATCTTAAAGCATTATTTACAAGTGTATAAGGATTAAGGGTGAAACCTAACTTATCCTTAAGTCTTGCCTTAAAGTTTTGGTTTAATGATCTGATTTTGTTTGAACTGTTTACTTTGGTATTCTTATTCTCAAGAGATAACATAGCTCTCTCCTTAAAAGTGTTTTTATAAATAAATTAGGTGTAGTCTATACCTATTTATTACTGATTAAAAAAATTTAGTTTTGCCATTCTGTCTGTTTTGACTCAAGCGCTTGAAAATAGTCTGCAACCTCAGTGTATAGATCTGGGAACTTCACTTTTGTAAACTCCACAGGAGCATAGTGATTAGGTTTATAGTCAACACAGCAGTTATAACGGGTAATCCCATCATCCTCATCTACACTCTGTGTGTGAGTGTGACCGTGAATGATTACAGTACAGCTACCTGTTTTTTCACCAATAAAGCCACATGTTGCCTTTACAAACTTGCAGTACTCTTCATCCATGAGTCTTCCATGGTAATCAGGTTTTCCTGTTACTGGAAAGTGACATAAAAAGTAATTCCCAAAGATTAAATATCTGTTAACAGATAAGAAGCCACACTTTCTGTAAAAAGAGTCTTTATACCAGTCATGATTGCCTTTAATTAAAACCTTACGACCAGGAAGCTTTGTAAAGATCTCAGTCATCTTTTGACCTTTGTGATTCTTTTTAAAAGTTAAATCTCCTAAAAAGATAACCATGTCATTCTCATTTACTGTATTTCTGTACTGCTCTAATAGAAAATCGTCACACTCTTCAATCCCCTTATCTGTAAAGTCAAAAGGACGGTTACAATATTGGATGATGGCTTTATGCCCTAAATGAAGATCACTTGTGATAAATAAACGTGGCTCTGTTACTTTGTCAGCTGTTACTCTCATATGATGATCTCCTTTAGGATTAACAAATTTCAAATATCATCCTTTGATGATATTTCAGTATATACGATACCTAATTATTATCAAGCAAATTTTTAGGTATTTTTTATATCTAAATCACTTAAGGTTATGTTTTTCGTTTTACAATTCTGTACACTATCTTTAATACAGATTGATGAGATATTCAGTAAATAAGAGACAAAAGCATGAAAGAGCTAACAGATAAAGTAAACATGGATAACTTAAGTTTGATTATTAAGACATTAAGATCTAAAGCTACATCTTCAACTTTCTTTAATAAGTCAAACACTAAACTGTTACTAAAGCTTGCTGTTGCCTTTTATCAGTTTAAAGATAAAAGTTTAGAAGAACTTATTTTTACTGATGCTAAATATGATGAAAGCGGATGTCATGACTCTTTTTTGGACGATTTAATCAAATGTATTAACTCAGATGAGATTAAAAACAGCAATAATCAGTATGTAAAAAACTTTTTAGAGAGGATTGGTGCTAAAAAAACTGATTTAAATGAAACTTACTTAAAAGAGGCTGATGACAAAGATAACAATAAAAAACTAAATATTGACAGCTATTATAACTTAACACTAAACACTGATGCTTTAAATAAGTTAGGTATCAGTATTTATGACTCATACCCATACACTGAACTTAAAGCCAATCTGTGCAGTTTCATCAATAAGTTAAACATAGAACATCTAAAAGATTCAGTACAGGATACGCCTTCAGCTAATGGTAAAGCTGACAGTAATAACGCTTTAAGCCCTGCCAAAAGAAACAAAGGTACAGTTTTAGATACTGATACTGTAATTTTTGATAATTTCTTTAATGCAGCAGATGAGCTCTTCTCAAATACTTTTTTCCATGAACAGAGACTTGTAAAAGTACTTTGTGATTATCTTACTAAGACCTCCTGTAAAGATAATGATAAAGTGCTCTTTTTATCTAATGTACTGCCTTATGCTGAATACTCACTTTTAAATGATCATAACTGCAGCATTGACAGTTTTGTCAATGTTGACAGTAAGATGAGTATTGATGCTAAAGTTAACTTTGAAGCTTTAAAGAGATTTGATGAAAACTTAAAAAAAACTAGCTCTCATGCTCAAGGCTTAAAATCAGACTCTTTAAACCTAAATGAAAAGACTGTCTTCCTACGTGATTATGAAGCTAATTTAGTCCCTGAAGAATGCAAAAAACAGGTCGATGCTGCAGGTAATGCAGATATTGATGACACTTCATATTTACACACTCCATCGCTGGAACTTAACTTTGTAAGAGCACTGCTCTTACAAATTAACTGTCCATTAAAACCTTATGTTTCAAGACAGGAGTTAATTGACAATCCTCATAGTGCAGCTTTTGTCTGTCAGCCACTCTTTAAAGGTGACATACAGAATCTGTGCAAGTACTATTACTCTTTATATAACCTTTTAAAGAGAACAGTACAAAAGCGTTTTGTGCTCTTTATACCTCATGTAATTACTTACACTAATGCTAATGAAGGCATTCTTTTCAGAAAGACCTTATTAGAAGATAATTACTTAAGTGCCGTCTTAAGATTACCAAGATTCTTTTGTGCTGATAAAGATCTTTTAATTGACGTTTTAGTCTTTGATAAAGAGAATGTAAGCAATTCAGTTGCAAAAGGCTACAGTGAGGTCTTAAACACTGCCTCATCAGACAGCAAAAAAGCTTACAGTAAAATTACTGATTTAAAGATAACTGATAAGAAACTGCTTTTGTGCAATCTATCTACAGCAAACTGCCTTGATGAGAAACTCTCATCAAGAGCTCACAGTGTCTTAGCTTTAAAGACTGTAAATGAGGTATCTCATGCCCTATCCTGTTCAGGAGCAGACACTTTTCAAAAGAATTCAGAGCACTGTAAGTTTGTCTCAATTAGCTCAATAAAATCAAATGCTGATAAACTCTGTAAATTAGATCCTACAGCTTATGTATCTCCAACTGATGTCTTAGACAGTGTTGCCTACATAAAAAAAGGTACTGTAGAGTTAGATAAGATAGCTACTATCTATAAGGCTTTAACCTGTAAGACACCTGCGGATACAGATTTTAAAGAGAAACTGTGTGAGTTAAATTTAAATGATGTGCCCGAAAGTGGCATCATTACCTCAGTACCTAAAGAGGTTGAGGTTGAACTTGGCTTAAAACAGGCTAAACGAAACCTTTTAATTGATGGTGATGTTGTGATCTCTGTAAAAGGTGCTGTAGGTAAAGTAGGTTTCTATAAAGAAGGACAAAAGAAAGTCATGGCAGGTCAGTGCTTTGCCATCATCAGATCAAAAGATCCTGATCTTTATTCTCAGGAACTTATCTTTGCCTTATTAAGAAATGACGATATGCAGGACTATATTAAAACTAAGATCACAGGAGATAAGTTAAAGGTTTTGCAGTTATCAGAGTTAAAGGCTATTCCACTACCTGCGGCTACTGAGAGTATGAAAGCAAAAGCCTGCAGGATAACTCAGGATCTCTATGACTCACAAATTAAATTGATAGAAATAAAAGAGAGCATTAAAGCATTAGGACAAGTAAGACTTGATTAGTAAGTCTTCTTTTTAAAAGACTCTCTTTAAAGGGCTGTTACAATCTTACTTACATGAGTAGCAAAATCTTAAAATTACAAATCATGGCACTATAAGAGCTTTAACAGAACGACTGTAGCGCCTAAGAGAAAGAGAGAAACTACTTAAGCTTTTTACAGGTTATAAAACAGTTTTTACCTGCAAAGGCAATTCCGTAAGCATAGATACTTTGAACCATTTTGTTAGCTTTAAAAGGATCTGCGTAATGCTTTTCTTCGATTTGCTCGACAGCCTCTTGGCTAAGATCAATTAAATCTGAAACAACAGTTGTTGTTTTTATTTCAATTATTGCTGCCTTTTCTGAAAATGTATCTGTAAAGGCAATATCTGCATAACCATCGCCAGCTTCAAAATTTGAATGATATTCAGAGAAGAAATTTTCAGAGCAGTTAGTGAAAAGACCATTTAGATAACCATGATAGTAGTTCTCATGAGGTGCTTTTGTGGCATTATCTCTTAACGAGATAAAGCTCATTAAGATAGTGCGAAGCTTTAATTGAGCAAAAATATTATCACCATTTAAAAGAGCGTTAGCTATTTCATCTGCAACAGTGTTAGGTACAATCTCTGTATTAAATCTGTTTTGAATGTTATGTTCAAAACATTCAAGTATTTCTAAATTCGGAATTCTTGCAAAAACTTCTTTATTGGTTTTATTGTCTTTAGACAACTCTTCCTTTTTAGTCTTATCCCAATCAAGAGTTAAATAACCAGTGTGTAGTAATAAAGACCAGAAATCATCTGAATTGTGCTCTGACAGTGTGTCATAGTTCATAGATTCATTTAGAATGAAGTTAACTGACTTACCATCAACCAAGTTCTGCATCTTTTGGTTGTCATTATCAGTTAAATAACCAAGGTAACCTGATAAGGATTTATCAGAGGTAGTGCCTTCCCAATAGTTTTCTAATCTGTTTAACTTTAAGGTTCCCTTAAGGTTCTTTTTGTAATAATCACTAATGAAACTTACTATATCCCATGGGCAGAACATCTCTTTGTCATAGAACTTGTATCCGTCATAGTGCTCTTTAACCTTTTGAGCAAAGTTGTCCATTTTATAGTCTTTTAAGAACTTATAGGTTTCTTCTTTGGTAAAACCTATGATTCCTGTATAGTCTTCGTTTTCAGAAAGGACTGTATTTACCTTAAGGTTATTAACACCTGTAAAAAGACTGTTCTTAGCTACCTTTAAACATCCTGTGATAATGATCTTGGTGAGTGTCTTTTGATCTTTTAAAATACCAAGAAAACTTTTCATCAAATCTACCATGTTGTAATGAAAGTCAGCCTTAAAGTCTTTCTCATCACGATACAGTTTTGTATTCTGTATGTCATGATATGAAGCATTAGCTAGAGGTACATCATACTCATCAATAAGGAGTACTGGGTACTTTCCATATTCTTTATAAAGAGCTGTAGCTATGATACTTAATGAACCTGTCAGATAATCTGAATTCTCAAATTCCCTTAAAAACTCTACCTTAAGAATTTTGCTTAATTTGTCTTTATCTTCTTCATCTAGTTTTGGGCTGTTTAAAAGATATCTATACTTTTCTGCAAGTTTGCTTATTTCCTTTGCAAAATTTTTATATGCTATTTCAAAGGTCTTACCTGTTACATCTTTTAAAGAAATACTAATAACAGGGTACTGTCCCATGAACTTATCACAGAACTCTTTATCTTCTAATATCTTGGTGCCTTGAAAGTACTTTTGCTGAACTGAAGTATCAAAAGGTTTTTCTGGATTGATTTGCAAGAATGACTCAAACATGGTCATGAGCACAGTCTTACCAAAACGTCTTGGCCTTGTAAACAACTGAACTTTTGTAGAACTTGTAAAAACAGTCTTTAAGTGCTCTGTTTTATCTACAAAGTAACAATTACTGTCTTTTAGTTCTTCATAACAGCCAGGATTATCTGGTAGTGGTAAAAATTCATTATTGTTCATTATTGTGTTCCTGTTTTACTTCATATTTATCAATTATACACAATAAAATTTTGAGTAATTGTAGTTACTGGCTTTTATTGTGAGTACTACAAAGTTTCAGATGATCTTTTAATAAGTTTGCACAAATCTTAAGATTGGTTTGCAATGATCTTGAACTTTTGTTGCAGTGATCTTAAAAGAGTTTGGAAACAATCTTGAATTTTAGTTGCACTGATCTTTAATGTGGTTTGCAGAGATCCTGATTGCGTTTTGCAAAGAACCTGAGTTTGCTTTGAAAATTAGCTTGAGGTGGATTTCAGCTATTACCACTAAGACAATTAAGGCACTGCATGTATCAGTTAATTACACACAGTGCCTGTAATGGATTTGATAAGATTCATTAAACTTAGCTTAAAAGCTGTGCTTTCAAACTTGGTAAGCTCTTATCTTCTAAAATCCCCTTTTATTAAGCATTGTCTTTTACAAAGTCTGATAAAGCTTTATCTAAAAGCTTCATAGCTTCATCTACAACAGACTTTTTAATGTTTAAAGCAGGAGCCAGTCTTAATACATCGCCATGAGCGGTTAAGGTTAATAACTTATGCTTAAAGCATTCTTTTTGCAGAGCACCTGACTTACCAGAGTATTTCTTGTTTAAAACAAGCCCCATAAGTAATCCTTCACCTCTTACATCATCAAAGACGTGATGCTTTTCATCAAGTTTCTTGATTGAGGCTTTAATGTACTCAGAGGTTGCTTTTACATTCTCTAAGAACTTCTTATCACTTACTTTATCAAGTACATAGCAACCTACAGAGCAGGCTAAAGCATTACCACCAAAGGTTGAACCATGGGTACCAGGGACGAAGTGTTTAGCAAAGTTATCATAGGTTAAAACAGCACCTATTGGCAGACCTGAAGCTAAACCTTTAGCTGAGGTTAAGATATCAGGCTTTACAGGTGTCTGCTCATAAGCATACAGAGTACCTGATCTTGCGACACCGGTTTGAACCTCATCAAAGATTAAAGCAGCATGGAACTTATCGCACAGTTCACGTACTTTTACTAAGAAAGCATCATCTGCTTTAATAATACCGCCCTCACCCTGGATAGGCTCTAAAATTACAGCACAGGTCTTGTCTGAAATGGTCTTTTCAAAGGTTGCAATATCATTGTAAGGAATATGGGTAATAGCAGCAGGCTTTGGACCGAAACCATCTGAATAGCTCTCCTGACCACCTACGGTTACAGAGAAGAAGGTTCTGCCATGGAAACTGTTTACAAATGAGATGATCTCATTCTTCTCTGCGCCATAGTCATCAAAAGCAACACGACGAGCTAATTTTAAAGCTGTCTCATTAGCTTCAGCACCTGAGTTTACAAAGAAGACCTTGTCATAACCTGTAAGTGAGGTTAACTTCTTAGCTAATGACAGTGTGTACTCGTTGCAGAAGATATTACTTACATGAATTAAGTTCTTGCAGGTCTTTTTAATTACCTTCTGAACTCCATCTGGAGTATGACCTAAACAGTTAACTGCAATACCTGAGGTTAAATCAACGTACTTGTTACCTTCATTATCAAAAACATATGAACCATGAGCCTTCTTAATAACCATGTTCATTGGGTTGTAACAAGGGAACATTACCTCGTCAAAAGTTTTTCTGGTGATTTTCATATTAGTTGTGATCCTTTACATTATAGATATATGCCACTTCATCGCACATTTCACGCTTTGGACAGTTTTCGCAGTCTTTTAAAATCTTTTCTGGCAGAGCTTCAATAACTGTTTTCTGGAAGCCTACTTTTGAGAAGAATTCAGGACTTCTTGTGAGCACAAATACTCTTTGAATGAACATCTTTGATGCTCTCTTTAAGAGGTAGTTTACAATCGCCCTGCCCTGTCCATGTCGCTGAATTACAGGTGATACACCTAATGAGCGTATTTCAGCCAAACCTGAGTCATAAACATATAAACAGGCACAGCCTACTACCTTGTCATCCTTGACGCAGACAGCAAATGTCTGAATACCACGGATAATGTCATTCCTTTTGCGAGGAAGGTTCTGTCCCTGTTTTGCCCAGTACTCAATCATATCCATAAGAGAGTCAACATCAGCTAAGGTTGCCTGTCTTACAGTAAAGTTTGCTTTTTCCTGTTTTAAGAACACCTGATTTACGGTAACTAATGCTTCATTAACCTTAGTCAGATCCTCTTTTGACATTAACTTCTTGTCATAAAGATCAACAACCTTGTCATAAAGCTCTTCTAATGTGTTCTGTTTGATTTCATCTAATAATACAAATGATGATGAATTCTGATTTATAGGTGGCATATAGATGTGTCTCCACGATTTTATGTATATCGACTTTGCCTAAAAAATATATAAATGCCTGTTAATAGTTTTTACTATGCCTTAAAGCCCACAGTACATATTAAGATTTCTTATTTTTAAATCTGACAATGTTTGTTTATAAAAGTTTGTTTATAAAAGTTATTTTCTAAAACATTGTCTTTGATGTACTGCAAATGCTATTAGACATTGAATACTGTGCCAAGCCGAGACCGGGAGATTAGATTTTTCGCAAGATTTGGATCTTTGAATGAGGCAATGTATACAGGCTTTTTGATAAGCTTGGTTGCATCAATTGCACTCTTTACTTTAACTGTCATGCCACCTGAGATAGTGCCATCTGCAATTAAAGCATTAACTTTATTTTCATCAAGCTCATCAATGAGCTTACCTTCTTTATCAAGGACACCTGGTACATCTGAAATGTAATACAGAGGAGCATTTAATACTCTAGCAATAGCTAAAGCTGCATCATCTGCATTTACATTGTACAGATCACCGTTATCATCATGAGCAAGCGATGCGATGATTGGTGTATATCCGTTTTCAAGAAGTAAAGTAAGGTACTTCTTATCATTAGGTTCAACGGCGCCTACCATGCCTAAATCCTTTGATAACTGTCTTACAGTGATGGTCTTACCATCACTTGCTAACATACCTAAAGCATTTAGACCATTTTTAATAGCTAATGCCTGTAAACCTTTGTTGCACATACCAGCTAATGCTGCGCTGATGTATGGCATCTGTTCACGAGGACTTACTCTTAAACCGTTCTTCTTTTTAACCTCAAGATTTAAAGCTTTAAACAAAGCATCAACCTCAACGCCACCTCCATGAACAACTACTAATTTCTGTCCACGGCAGGCAGTGAAAAGTTTAGACAGTTCTTCTACACCGCCTAATGCTTTGCCACTTAACTTTACAACTACTGCGTTATCTAACATATGAGGTACAAACTATTCCTAAAATAGCCTTAAACTGTGATTCCTCCTGAGTATACAGGACGTAGATTGATTATACATACGCTTTAATTTAATTTTCAAGAAAAGATTGGATTGAAAGGAAAATCACTGATTTGGTGCTATCTAAAAATGTGCTATGAGGAATATTAAAATCGAGAACAAAATTATGTGATACTAAGGTTGTAGTAGTACTTTTAATTATGTTATGGCAATCGAAAACGAGTGAAAAGAATTTTCTTTCATATTAGTTTTATTTATGAGGCTTCGAGCATAATTATGTGAAGAAGAAGTTTTTTAAAGTATTTTTTATCTTTTCACTTGTTTTCTAGTAAAAGTAACTTTATTTTAACAAAGCAGAAGCTTTTGATATCTTGGAGATCTTATTTACGAACTCATCTATGTCATATGCAACTAAATCTAAACCATCTTTAGCTTTTTTCCAGTCAATGTACTCATATACATCTGAATGAACAACTGGAGCAACAAACACCGAAAAAGATTCCTTTCTCACATTTTCTTTTGCTTCTTTCAAATGTCTACATATAGGTATCATTTCATTGCATATCTGCTCAGTCCTACCTTTCATTAAAGTTACTTCAAAATAACTATCATAGTCAGAGTCATAGCACACTATATCAGCCATACCCCCTCCTGCTGTAAAAGTAGGAACTCCTTCATCATCAACAGAATAATTAGGATTAACATCTAAACCATAAAAATTTTGAACTAAAGCAATACTTGTTAAAAATTCCAACCTTGTTGGTCCCGAGATCAATTTTAACAGCTCATCTTTGCTATTTTTATTTTGCTTTAACAATCTTAACTCACTAAGAATTTCTTCTTTTGAATAAGATTTTGCATATTTTTCCAATGCTATTTTTCTTATATGATTTTTCGAAATAACTGACTCAGATTGACTAAACTTTAATACATTTTCATCAATTTGACCCATATAATTAAAATAAGAAGATTCATCATTGAAAGATTTAGTTTCAGAATAGTTCTGAATAACATAATCAATTGTATCTTTCTCTAATGAATTTAAATCTACAAAGCGTCCATTTCCCCTAATGGAAATCAACCCTGTCATTCTCATTTTTCTAATATAATCGTCTATTGACTCTCCGCATATTTTAGATTGCTTAAAATAGTTTTCATTTTTTGACTGAAGCATATCTAGGCACTTCTTATACACTATTTCAGAAGAATACTGACCAAAAGAATGATTTTTTCTAAAATCTAAAATATAATTTGCTAAACCTTTTTCATCGTTGTTAGGCCAACAAAGAAAAAAGGGGATCTCTAAAATATGAACACCACATTTACTTGAATGTGATGATTTATTAATAATTTTACATACTCTAAGTAAAAGACTTAACGGTACATTGTCGTTTAATACCCTTCTATATGGTATTTTTCTCTGATACTTCATGAAAGCATTAAGGTAAAGCTTTTGGATTTTTACAGTATTGATCGGACTTTCATTATAAGCTTCAACAAGCATATGACCTGTTTGAGAAATATGAATTGGCTCTTCAAAAGAGTAATCTATAAATCCAAGCTCTTTACTCAATTTATACCAAGTATCAAATCTAGAAGGCCAGCCATATACGAAACCTGCCACCTTATGTTTTTGAGGTGCATTTTTAATTATTTCTTCTAATTGACTATCAGAATAAACATCTTCTTCAGATTTAAATATATTTTTAAGCTCGTGAATTTGTTTTTGGTATTCAGTACAGTAAATCTTATTTTTTAAGACTGTTTTTATAATTTCATGAATTACTTCGTTCGTTAAAACTTTCCCCTCAAAAGGAACTATACATTTTAGAAAAGAAGGAAGCCTCTCAGGATTTCTGATAGTTGTATCAAAAGAAAGAGGTTTCAACTTTGGTTTACTCTGCACTGATGTTTTGTTTGACATTTGTAACATATACCTCTGAAGAATTACTGTCTCTTATACACATCTGACGCTGCCGACGAAGAGGATA
>ERZ1026852.557-NODE-557-length-22778-cov-8.895304_pt1 | contig 22778 bp, 21 predicted proteins | sample MGYA00380156_ERZ1026852 | MGnify/ENA primary metagenome ERZ1026852 (study PRJEB33269, sample SAMEA4719792) | human gut metagenome | biome: human-associated habitat; feature: organic feature; material: feces | place: Cameroon | collected 2013-10 ...
TTACCAAAGCAATCACAGCAGTCGAACCTTATGTCGGCATGATGCAATCGGCATTTAACCGTGCGGTCAGTGAGACAGAGACAAAGTACAAAGGTTGGGTTAAACCTACTGTGCCCCCAGTACCACCCACACCACCGACTCCTCCCACACCTCCAGTGAATGCTCCACTTACAGCGGAAGCTGTAGCAAAAATGATAGCCGAAGCAAAGAACGACCAACAGAAAGCTATTTCAGAGGCCGTCGCTGCTGCTCTTGCTCCTTATAAAGAACGAGAGGAAAAGACAAGATTGTCCGCATTGCTGCAAAGCAGTGAGAAGCTTAAGGACGTTCCTGAAGTGTTCCGTTCACGTTATGTGCTCGACAAAGAAGAGAACCTTGACAATGTCGTTGAGCAGATAAGCAATGATTATACCGCGTTAAAGCAGTCGCTTGTTGCGAATGGCACCTTTGTGGAAAGCCCGACGACACCGACTCCTCAGACTGAGCAGGCAGATTTTATCAAGCGCATGGAAGGTTTTGCACAGCGTAACGCAAAGCAGCCTGAAAACGCGACGAATTAAAAACAACAAAAATTAGAAAAGTATGGCTTATAAAGGAATGTATCTTAAAAAGACCGTGCCGACTGACATAAAGGAAGGTTCCTGGTGGGAAGAGCAGTGCGTTGTTAGACAGGGCGGCTACGACCTTGACCAGAGCAATTTGCCAGCAGAGCTAAAATGGTTGCCGAAAGGCACCGTTGTAAAGCTCGGTACAGGCGGCAAGGCCGTGGTTGTAAAGACTGCAAATGTTACGGAATTGGCCGCAAGTGCCCAGAAGACCGTAAAGCTGGCCCCCGGCTCTCTTTATATGGTTGGCGACAGTATAGGCGGCAAGAAAATTGCTTCAATTGCACGTTCCAACACCGGGGACACGGTAACACTTTCGGCAAACCTTGACGCAAACATTGAGGCAAAGACCGTGATTACGGACTACGACAAGGCAAAGGATGTTATCCTTGGCTTTACCTATGCCACTAAAGAGCTCGACAAGGACGCATCGCAGCAGGTGGAACCCACACTCCGGGTAATGGAGGTAGAGGAGGCATCGCTGCCTTATCCCATCAACGCCGACATAAAGGCTGGCTTGAACACAAACGGCATCGCCTTGTTCAAGATACAGTAATAACACAACAAAGAAACAACAAAATAATATAGAAAAGGTATGAATAGTATTCTCAAACAGCTATTAGACCCTAAGTCTTTTCAGACCTATATTGACGAGAACATGAAGACCTCGACCTATAAGGCTTTGTGGAAGAACGAGATTAAGCAGATAGACTATTGTGGCGCAAAAGTCTACCAGGCAAATCTTGCCGAGTACACTGCCGCCATGGCTGGTTCTGTTATCGCCAAAAATGCTGCAAAGCCTGTACATCACATGCCGGACTTTGGTCAGCTGACAGGTTCCATTGGTCGCTATGGTGACGAGTGGGAACTTGATAACGATTATCTTGACCAGATGCACCAGCTTGAAGGCCGTTATCGCGATATATCTGGGCGCAATTATACCCAGGCACAGCTTAACGAACAGTACGACAAACTTATAGTGTATTCATTCCGTCCGTTTGAACGTGCCGTTATCGCGCCGCACAAGCGTCTTGATATGCTCTATTTTGAGGGCCTTTACAAGGGCACTCAGACTGTCTCGCGCACAAACAACGCTAAGGCAAATGTGTCTTACACGTTCGATTTGGGCATAAAGCAGCTTACTGTTACCACAAACTGGGGCGAGGACGCTTCAACTCCTTTCGCCGACATCAAAATGTTGAAGGACGAGGCGAAGAAGAAAGGACGCAAGATACTGAAGCTCCGTATGTCCGAGAACACTTTCTACAAGATGTGCAAGGCTAAGGAGATTAAGGACACGTTCAAGCTCAACCTTGGCGCAATACAGCTCAACCCTGCCGTGCCGATGCTCACTACAGAGCAGATAAATACTTATCTGCGCTCAATCCTGCTTCCTACGATACAGATAGACGAAGATCAGTTTGTGACACTCCCGGACGGCTCAACAGTAAACCTCATCGCCGATGACCGTGTGGTTGCACAGTGTGCCGACATGGTGGCCGTGATGAAGATTTCCGATCCCTTGGAGCTGGCAGACCCGATACCTCAGAGGTCTTATTCTTCGCACGATGACAACCTTGTAGGCTATTGGCGCGACAACACTGGCTATCATGTCAACTATGATATGTGGGCACAGCCTGTATTCAACGGCTTGAACGACCTCTTTATTCTCAAGACAACCAAGTAAAGTTGTCTTAAGAACTCTAAATGTAGTAAGTTGTAACATTAAGACAAGGACAGCATGACAATCTCGGAAGCTATTGCAAGTGAAATACAGCCATTCTCTACTTCTGACGAAGCAATAGAGAAAATGTTTATCGACGCAGCCGACAAGTATAGCACATCGGCAAGTGTTGATGATACATATTCTGTGTCTGTAAAGCAGCCTGTAGCCTATGCTGCAATGCGTATTTTGTATAAGATGCGTGTGCTCTCAAGCGAGAATGTAGGCGGTATGTCCCAAGGCTACAAGAATCAGAATAGCTTAATTGACGATATGATAAAATCTATCGCCAAGGATGCCGGACTGGATGCTGACCTTGTTCTGAATTGTGAGTCGGATGATTATTGGCTAAGAAGCCCAAAAGTTTGGTAAAGTAGGGAAAGCGCATGAATTTTGAAGACAAGATAAAAATTCAATACAAAATCTACAATGTCGGCTACATTCAGATTGGGACACGTTTTTTTGAAATGAATGACGATGGCAGTCCTGATTTTGAAGTACAGGTAGATAATGCTGGCAGCGGATATGACGATAACGGCAATCCGCTGAACGTAACGGCAATCCGCTTTGTAGAGTTTGGCAAATGTGTAATAATACCGAACACCAGTGCCAGAACGGTTGCTTTGGTCGATGGGCAGACCTATCATTATTCGTATGAGATAGTTGCTCCATTGTCAAAGCAAAAATACAATATGCTGCCCAACGAGGGTGACAAGGTATGGATAACCAAGAAAGATGGCACGATAGACACTCAGATGGAGGTTAAGGGCTTTGTTACATTAAGGAAGCGTTATTTGAAACTGTGGCTGTAAGCTTTAGGTATGGCAAAAGTTGACATAAAAATAAAAGGTCTAAAGGCATTGCAAGAGAAGCTGAACGCAAAGCGTGAGGCTATTGTTAATGGCTTGAGATATGAACTGTCACAGCTTGCTGAAAGTGCCGTTACATATTCCAAGGACAACAAGGGGTATAAAGACCGAACGGCCAACCTTAAAAATTCAATTTCATTCGCTCTTTATCTTGATGGGGAGCTTGTAAATTTGAATGAAGGGAAAATACCTAAGCCCGACCAAGCCGAGGGTGGTCAGAAACAGGTAAGCGATGCTCTTGACGAATATGCGAAACAAGATGGTGTTGTGACTCCTAAAGGCTTTTCTTTGCTTATCGTGGCTGGTATGTCTTACGGCAAATATGTTGAAGACAGAGGATATAATGTTCTTTTTTTGACAAAGAATTTCCTTCGGCGTGAAATGAAAGCAATTTTTGAACGTGTAGTTGAACGAATTAACAATGGCGAGGTATGATATTCGGTGATGACGCTGTGAGCGCAATGTATAGGTTCATAAATGCCAACTGCAAAAACATTGGTATAGACAAGGGATGCACATTTAAATATGAGCGTCCGCAGAAACTTGATACAGGCATTTATATCGTTGTTAATCATCTTCCTTTTGTTCAGCAAGACGAGATAAACGAAGGCGTTGTAAATGTAAATATACACGTTCCCAAGACGGCAAGTAACGAGCCGAACACATCAAAGCTTGTAGCGATTGCCAAGAACCTTGTGAATGCGCTGGACAATGCGAGCTACATGGGTGGTGCATATTTTGAATTTTATTCAGATTCACGTCCGACTGCTGATAACGACGACACTTATTACATAAATTTAAAATTTAACGTAACGTATAACAATTTAAAGAACTAACAATATGGCAAAGACAGGAAAAAATGGAGTCTATGGCATTGATGAGTTTGCTATTGCCGACCCAGCGGCAAATGGTGCTTATCCAACCAGTTTTCCATTCAAATTCAAGGCTATTGTGTCCGGCTCTCTGACATTCAACGATCAGGCCGCCTCGACAAATGACGTTGAAATAGAAGACTCGGAAGATCCGTATGCCGTGCTTACCTCTTCTGCGGCAACTAAAGGTTTTACCGCTCAGACCTACGATATGTCACCAGAAACATATCAGGCCCTCCTTGGCTTTACGAAGTCAACGGACACGAAGTGGAACGAAGAGCTGCCTACAGAAACGGAAATTTACAAGGCTGTACAGATAAAAACAAAGACGCTGGACGATATACCAGCAAAGGTGTTCCAGTGGTCTAAAATGAAGCTTACAGTCACTCGCAGCGGCTCAATCAGTAAAACCGGCTTGCCTAATCTTAACATTGAGTTCCGTCAGATGGCGGTGTTTAATGAAAATGGCGAGAAGGTAAGCGGCCATCGTTGGGCATTGCTCGATGAGGTGAAAGACACTTTGGAGGCAGCTAAGAAAAGCAGCATCTAACAAAGCCATCTTTTTATCCATTATAAACAAGGGCGGTAAGGTAAGGGCAAATCCCAAGCCGTACCGCCTTTTAAAATATTATCTTTTCTATGAAGACTAAAGATAAAAAAATAACAGCTGATACGCTAAAGGAGAAACCTGTAAAGATAAAGGTAGGGCGCGTGTCGTTTACCATAAAGCCGTTGACGTTTATGCAGATTTATGAAATGTCTGTGTTTGCCAATGACATTAAGGCACCTACATGGGGGGCCGACGGCGTTGTTAATATTATGCGAGAAATGATAGCGCATGGCAATGATGCACGTCTTATGTGTGAAATATTTATTGTATGTGCTTTCCGCAAGGCACGGTGGCGTTGGCTATGGGGGCGTTATATACGCAAGCATCTTGACATAATCGCCTTTAATGAACTTGTCAAGTTTATTAGCCGTTCTTTTAACGCAAATTTTTTCTTGACCTCTATAACTTTCCTTACCCAAGCAAAGATGATGACGGAACCATTAACGACTCCCCATGGGCAACAATCGGAGGAGTAATGAAATATTTCCGCATGACTTATGACGAGGTTGTGTTTAAGAGGTCTTATCTTAACATAATGCTTCTAAATCGTTCTATTCCGACTTGGGAGGTAAAGAAAGATGACGAGGAGGAAGAAACGCGTAAAAATGCAAATAAAAAGGCAAAAACACATGAATATCAGCCTTTAAAAGATGATGTTAGTGCCGATGCTTTCTTTATGGGCATGATGTAAATCACATAAATAAGAAAACAATATGGCAGCAGCAGATGAAATACTTGGAATCAGCGGACAGATGGATATTTCCGATATTCAGCAGTCTTTTGATAAGCTGATAAATGACCTTAATTCACTTGGAGTAAAGACAGACGAAGTTAGCTCTAAGATGAACAAGGCATTGAATGATATTGCACAAAGTTCGACTTCTGATAGCGAAAAAACAAAGCAATCTGTGCAGACCTTAAAGCAAGGTATCGAAGAGATTAATAAATCTCTTTCCGATACGCCAGAGGCGTTAAAGAAACTTGCATCGGAGGCTCAGACCGCAGAAGCTACAGTTGATAAGCTCAAAAAAAAATTATCCGAAACAACCGAAGGATCACAGAAATGGAATGAGATTAATGAGCAGTTAAAATCTCAACAGAGTTTGGTAGAGAAGCTTAACAGCGAATATTCATCAATGTTGGGTACATTCGGTAGTACTCAGCAGTATGTTGGTACTCTCAACGCTGCTATTGATACGTTGAATGCAGGTCGTTCTATATCAACGGCAACAACTGGTGCAAATGCGGCGGCTCACATAGGTGCGGCGGCAGCGGTTGGAACAGAAGCTGTAGCGCATGGGGAGAACTCAACTAAGATTGCGGAGGAGACAGAGAAAACACAACAAAACACACAAGCTAAACTGCATCTTACAGAATCAGCGAAAGACTATGTATATACCACACAGATGGAAGCAGAAGCCATTGATGCGGTTGCGAAAAGGCTTGCGGAGGGTCGCTCTGACGAAGAAGAGTATATCAATAGTAAGAAGAGTGGCTTGGCTGTGCGTGAAACTCTTGTGCAGAAAATTGAAGAAGAAAAGCAAAAGATTAAGGAGCTTTCTGATGCTTATGCTAATTCGCAAGATGCGAATAATGGAGTTGCGACACCCGAAACACAAAAAGCGTATAGCGAAGGCGTAAAGGAGGCTACTGATAATATTAAGGAGTATCGTAGCGAGTTATCTACTTTAAATCAAAGTCTTGATAATCTTGAAAGTAGTCATTTAAAGGCTCAACAAACTATCAATGGGCAGACCGATGCAACCCAAAACTTAAAGCAGGCTACAGAAGAGGCAAAGAATGCTTCTGATATATATTTTAATGGTGAGAAAGCGACCATTGAAGGAGTAACAGAGGCATTAAAACTGGATTATCAAGAACTTAAACAGCTTAAAGCTGAGTATGCCACATATAAAGGTGCTGGTGATACAGAAAATGCTAAAAAGAACCTTGAAGAACAAAAGGAGTTAAATAAGCATATATCAGAAGGACGTGATGTGCTTAAACAACTTGGTACTTCTTACGAGGATGCAGCAAAGGGAGCAAAAAAGACAAAGGAAGAAACTAAGGAGGTTGCAAAGTCTGCTGATGATGCGGCTAAGAAAGTAGGTGGTGTGTTCTCTAAGTTTAAAGGTATTCTTGGTGGAGCATTAAAAGGTGATTTCTCCGCTCTCTTTTCACTCTTTGGTAAAATCGGTGTATGGGGAGCAGCACTTGGAGCTTTAGGAAAAGGTATCTATGAGCTGACTATCCGTGCTGAAGAGTTCAGAAATGCTTTACAGCCTCTCTCACACTATCTCGATGAAAGCAACTTACAAGCGGTAAGGCAGAATATTCTTTCATTATCGGACGAGACCGCCAAATCGGTATCTGATATGGCAGCAGCAGCAACTCAGTTCGTAAAGGTATGGGATAGCCTTAGAGAATCGCCAGAGGCTCTTACTACAATGATTAAGAGCTCTAATGAGTTTGGAGCATTGGCTGGCAAGACATCAGAGGAAGGTGCGAAATTTCTCTCTAATCTTGCTTCTGAATATCACATGACTGCGCAGGAATCTACTGAGGCTTCATCTATGATTGCAACAGCCGCTCATAATTCAACAAGTAGCTTCGGTGAAATGGCTGATGCTATATCAAGTGCAGGTACATCGGCTGCTCTTTATGGTGTTTCCTTTAAGGAAATGGCTACTCTTATCGGTTATTCTAGCAATCAGTTTGGCGGTGCACAAAAAGCAGCGTCAAAATTCTCTATGCTCCTTATGAGTATGAGTAAGATGCAAGATAAATATAACCCTTCCGTTGTCGGAATGATTACAGCTTTACAGAACTTGAAGGGAGCTTACGATAGAGGAGAACACGTTGAGAATAACTTTATGGCTCGACAGCGTAGTATTGCTATGTACTTTATAAAGAACGCCGATGCTATTGCTAAATATAATAAAGGAATCAGTAGTAATGCTGCTAAACAGGAACTCCTTAATGATATTAATGCTCGAGCATCTGTAAATGTTGCGAAGTTACAAAACTCATGGAATGGCTTTCTTACTGCGATAAATGCCAACCTTACACCAGCCCTTACAAGAATACTTAATTTCTTTACAAAGATTATAGGTGGTGCTCAAAGAACAGCCGATGAGTTGAACTATCTAAAGAATTTCGATAATAATCATAAAGGAGCAAAGCGTGGTATGCAATATACCGAATCCGTTACAAATGGTTGGACGGCTGGTCTTCAGGAATCTGCCGTTGCTAACATGGGAGCAAGACAGCAATACAATTATAGTAAAGAGGATGGATTAAAGCAATATCAGAAGCAGAGAGATAGATTAAAGAGAATCTATCAGCAAGGTTTAAAAAATGCACAAAATAGATGGAAGAATGCGAGTTCTAATGCTTATGCTACGAGTGCAGGTAATTTTATGCTAAAATACTACAACAAGAATCGTTCTTTTTACTCTGAGTTTACTCCTCAGATGTTTAATGAATTATTGCGTAATCAACGAAATTCTACGATTTCATTGCTTCAAAAGCCAATCAATTCAAATACTAATCTTGGTGGAAATGGTTATGTTCCTAAACCAAAGAAAGATAAGTCTGCTGACCAACAACGCAACTATCGTGAGCAGCTTGCCGAGCAACAGGCAAAGCAACTCGCCGATGATAAGAAAATCGAGTGGGAAATTTATGTAGCTGAGCAAGAGGAAGGCATTGCAAAGGAACATGATGCTAATGAGAAGGAGTTAAAGCAGAGAAAGCTCGATTTTGAGAAAAAGAAACATCAGATAGAAGAAGAAGCTGAGACCCTGCGTCAGAAGAATATTCAGATTGCAAAGGCAGAATATAGTAAGAATCCTGCAAATAAGAAAAAGGAGGGTTTTTATGCTAGTGGACTTGATAAAAATGTAAAGCTAACTAATGAGCAACAGAAGCTTATTGATGCGAAATTAGCACTTCTCAATACTCAACAGTTGCAATATGAGAGAGAGATGCAATTACAATATTTGCAATCATATCGTGAGTACCTGAAAGAGTATGGCAACCTCGAACAGCAGAAGCTCGCCATCGTTGAAGAATATAACGAGAAAATTAAAAAAGCAAGAGCGAAAGGCAATCTTTTCGAGGAAGCAAAGCTAAAAACTGACCTTGAAGAGCAGCTAAAGAAACTCAACTTCAATGATTTCAAGGATTCTATCAACTGGGATTCTGTCTTCTCTGATATGGGAAGATTGAGCAAATCTTATCTCGAAGACCTAAGAAAAAAGCTCAAAGACCTTCTCGGCTCGGGCACTCTTGATATTGATGACATGAAGGTTGTATCTGAACAGATTGGTAAGATTGATGATGCCATTTCAGAGCAGACCGATAAGTGGGGATGGTCTAACGAGAAGGTGCGTGAATATAATCGGCTCTTGCAAGAGGCTGCTGACGCACAAGAGCGATTAAGAAAAGCCACAGTTGAGCAATACAATGCACAGGAACAGCAGTCCTCTACAAAGATTGCTATACAGAAAGTCTTTGCAGAAACTGGTATATCTGTAAGCACAGATAAGATAACCTCTCAGAATAAAAACAACCTCTTAAATGAGAACAAAATCAATCTCGGTGATGAGCAGCTTAAAAAGTTAAAGAAGCTTTTTGATGAACTCGCTGTTTCTGAGGTAAAGGTTGGTAAGGCAACAAAGGACGTAAAGAAGGCACAAGAGGATGCAAATGTATCACAAGACAAGGCGAGAAAATCTATCAAGGAGATTGCAAATGAATGGGCAGAAAGTATCGGTAATGTTGCGAAGAAGCTACAAGAGGCAAGTGAATTGATTGATGCTCTCGGATTCGGTGATTCAGACCTTGGAAAGAAGGTTAAGAGTGGTGCAGATGCCTTCAATAAGGGCTCGCAAGCGGCAGCAGATTTTGCTACGGGCAACTATATCGGGGCGGCTATTAACGGCGTAGGAGCTATCAAATCACTTGGTAGCGCCCTTGGTATTGGCAATGGTAGTAATGCGAAGGAAGTTGCGGAGACTACAAATCGTCTTACTGAGTCAAACGAGCGTCTGCAATATTCTATTGAGCAGTTAAAGAGCAGCATAGACAAATATTCGGGAATGAAGGCTGTTGACAACTACACAAAGGCATATGATGCACAGAAAAAAATTAATGAGCAAAGTATGGGGATACTTAAAGCTCAAATGGGGTACCATGGTGCCCATCATTCAAACAGCTATTATTGGGATTTGTCAGCTTCTGATTATGCGGCCATAAATAAAACTCTCGCTTCTCAGAAAGATGTAAGGGGTGGATATGTTAATTCTACAATTAACAGCGTACATTCCCTTGAGGACATCTACAAACTTACGCCAGAGCAGATGAGCGATATACGCACATACAATGAGGATGTGTGGAAGAATATGCTGGAGCAGGGCAAGTATGACAAAAGCGAATACTGGGAGAAATACACCGAGTATGCTGGCAAGCTTGAAGAGCTGACTGAGCAGATTAATCAAAATCTTACTCAGACCAATTTTTCGTCCATGAAGAGCGATTTTATAAGCAAGCTTATGGACATGGAGAAAACCGCGAAGGATTTTGCAAATGATTTTACAACAATGCTTAATCAATCAATGCTGAACTTTGCGGTTGAAAAACTTATGGACGAAAAGCTAAAGCCGCTATATAATAAGTGGGCCGACAAGATGAAAGGAGGCCAGCTCTCAGATACAGATATTGCTGACTTACAAAGAGAATATGCCGAAATAACAGATGAAGGTCTAAAAATAAGAGATTATATCTCCACTATTTCGGGGTATAAAGATGCTCAATCTGAACAAAATGCAACAAGCAAGGCGATAGAAGCCATTACCGCCGACCAGGCAAGCTCACTCATTGGCATTGGCTACGCATTGCAAACGGCAGTGGAGCAGGGCAACGAAACACGCACGCAGATAAGTGCGGACATTAGTCTTATGCGTGACTATGCCGAAGCGGTAACGCTTAACATTTCGGAAATGCGAGATATTCAGTATGAGGGGCTGGGGCAGTTACAACAGATTGCGAAAAACACTGCACCCATTATCCTTATTCGTGAAGACATTGCAAATATGTATAAAATAATGAAAGACAGGTATTAAATGAAAAATCAGGCGTTTATAAAATCTGTCAACGAGGCTGATACTGCTTATGTTGACATTGACACATTCGGCGTGACATTGACCAAAGGCTGGCGTGAGGCATTGCTTATGCCAGCTTCGGTCAAAAGCTATGTAACAAATGACAGTCGCTTGCAAGATGGCGTTGCCATTATCGCTTCGTCTGAATATGCAAAGAAAGACAAGAGGGATATTTCACTTTCATTTTTCCTTGAAGGTACAGATGAAAGCGATTATTTAAGCAAGCTTGAGAATTTTCTTGATAAAATAGCATACAGCGGTGAGATATGCCTTAAAGTGCCTACTCTGAAATGTATATACAAACTTGTTTATTCGCAATGTTCCAAATTTGGCGATTATGGGCTAAAAAAGGGTAATTTTACCCTCAAAATGACAGAGAACGACCCCAGCGACAGAAGAAAAATATGATAAATATATACAACATAGACGGAAGCGTTATTATGTGTGTTGAAATAGCACAAGACGCAAAGCGAGAGGAAGAATTAGCCAAGTCGGATTATATCTCCCTCTCGTTTAATGCTGCCGTTAAAATTGTGTTGCCCGTCGGTGCTTATATTGAACATTCGTACTATATAGACACGGTACGAATGGTAAAGCACCGATTTTCGTTGCTTGAAGAGTATGAGCCGACACAGACAAGCGAATCTTCGTGGAAATACACGCCAAGTTTTCAGCACCCCAAAATGCTTCTTTCCAAGATACCGTTTTATATCAAAACAAAAAATTCAAGAAATGAAGATATAAAGCAATATGTTTGGTCTTTTACAGGCACGACCCAAGCGATGGTCGACAAATTGTGCAATTTCCTTAACAATGACATAAAGTTTGGCAGCTGTGGATGGAAATCATATATCTCTTCATCGGTAACAAATACGCTTAATGTATCGTTTTCAGACAACGACTTTATATCTGCACTGACAAGTATCGCAAGTGCGATAGGCGATAATTGCGAATGGCATATAGATTATGACAATGAAATTCTTTACGTTGGGCATATCTCAATAGATGATGGCGAACAGATATTGGAGATAGGCAAAAATGTCGGTATCTCTTCTGTTACTAACAGCAAAGAAAATTTTTACAATGTATTTGCCATCTTTGGAGGCAGCCGCAATATAACGCAAACAAACTCCTACGGAGAGAACATTTCTTCGGGTGACATTCGTTTGCAGTTGGATAAAGGCAACGGCTCTCTTACCATAGACGGTAGAGCTTACGATTATACAATCGACGAATTTTCAACACTTGATTTAAGAAAGGATAAAACCCAAGAGCCTTTATTTATGAAAGTGCTTGATTTTTCGGATATATTCCCCTCTCTTAATACTTATGTCTATGATGTAAGAGGACGCGAAAAATATGTTATAAACGAGAATGGGAACAAAGTACCGTTGACATACAACACCGACGGTTCTGTTGCCGAATACAAGACATTCACGGTATGGTACATGCGTCTGGCCTATCCATCAGCAGAAAAAATAAATGGCAAGACAGTAATAAATATCACTACAGACAATGGCGTAACGCATTATTGGTATGATTTTGAAATAACAGACGATTTGCTTGTAAACGGCAAAAATCTTTCCTGTTCCTTTGAAGCAAACTTTAATACAGGTGCGCTTTCTACTCCTCTTGCCGGGCGTGGAGCCAATGGCAGTTATGTTGGTTTTGAATTGACATATCATAAAGAAAGTATGTCTTCACACACTTCTGATGATGTCAATACTTCTGATTTTAAAATAAAGACAGGAGATTACGAAATAATCTATCAAGAAGACAACAATGTCTTTGTACCCAGCAACGAGAGCGAAAAGCTTATACCGAGAGGTGAGAGTTTGCCATCTTACAAATGTAACATTACAGTGTTGTATAACATTGCGATGGACGAAGGTATCTATTACGCTGATGCAAAAAAAAGATTGCTTGATAAAGCTATAGAAGAAATAACACGTCTACGCTCTGATTTAAATAATTATGAGGTAAAATCATACCCTCATGTTTTTAAAAGCAATAATCCACGATTGCAAATAGGTCAGAAGGTTACATTTAAAGATGGCTGTGGATATAGTCTTTCGACACGAATATTAAAGCTTTCGACAAATATTGATTTTGATTTTGTACAAGATATAAAGGTCGGAAATCAAGCCATAAAAGGTTCAATTACCAAACTGCAAGAAGATGTTCAAGCAATTGTCGCAGGTGGCCTTGGAAGCAATAGTGGCGCACAATATACTCCTTCGCAGATAAGAAGCCTTGTAGAGAAATACGGCACGTCTTATTTTTTATCCAAAAAATTTAAGGACACTGCGCATGAGGAGATAACCTTTGCTAAAGGACTGTTCACCGGCACTTACAAGCAAGGCGTGAGCGGCGGCAGCATGGACAGCGAAGGCAACGCGGAGACAGGCAAGCTGACGGCGCGAGGCAACGCCCATTTGCAGGGCGACACGTTCTTCGGCACGGGAGCTGTTGACGATAAGGCGAACATGCCTCATGTGGACGGCGGGAGCGGTGACGCTCTGCTTGGCGACGTGGTGCTGAAGGCGTTGAGAAGCAAGGACTTTGATGCGCTTTTGCAGCGGGGCTTTGGCTTCACGAAGGGTGTGAACGGCAAGTTTACGCTAAGCGTGACTGACCTCATGGTGTGGGGCAAGGCTATCTTCACTGAGCTGGAGATACGGAAGCTGAGCAGCGTGGGCGGCAACGTTTACCTTAGCGGGGCATCGAGCAGGATAGCGCATGTGAAAGAGGAATATCTAAAAGGAAATTTCATCGGATGGCGTTGCTACATACTTGCCGATGACGGCACGACTGCGACACAGAACAGCTGGAAGCCGTATGATCAGGCACGGTGCCAGACGTTTAATGTTGCTTCGGGTAGCTACGAGGGTGTCGGCAACCGCAGCTATTGGAGACTTGTCGAGGGCGTGAGCAGCGAGAACGAGGCGATAACGGATGCTGAGGGCAACGACCTGTACAACGGAAAGAAATTTGCGTGGGTGGTGCTCTCGGCTACTGACTGTGAGGATAAACAGACGAACGATATACCTCAAGCTGGCGATGTGATTGTGCTCGATGGTCACAGGCAGTTTGCCGAGGAAGACCAGCGAGCTATGTATAACGACACGGCGCGAACGAACGTGATGATGCTACAGACAACGGGTAGCGAGGGGAGCGTGCCTAACATCATTTCGTTGCAAGGCATCGTTGACTACAGGCACAGCTCAGCGAACAACAAATATAGCAACACGGTCTTCATCCTCTCTCCCGAGGAGGTGGTGTTCCTTAGCGCGAGGTTCAAATGGATCAGCGCGAGCGGCCAGCCGATAACGCTTGTCAATTTCCGCGGCGCGTGGAAGCAAGGCGAGACCTACTACTATTATGACCAAGTCAGTCACAACAATGCGATATGGACCTGTATCGTTGCGGAAGACAGCAGCACCACGGAGGAGCCTACGGACACAAGCACGGTGTGGCGAAAGGAGCTGACAGGTGGTGTGCCCGGAGAGAAGGGAGATAAAGGAGACAAGGGAGACCCCGGTGAAAAAGGAGACCCCGGCAAGGATGGTGTGGACGGAATAGACGGCGTGGACGGAGCGAACGGCTACACCGTTACAGCCACGCCGTCGGTTATCACGCTCGGCATAAAGAAGGTATCTGACACGGCGTTTGCTGCCGACACGACGAAGAACAACACGGCTACTGTGAAGGTGCTGAAAGGCAATCTTGACATTACGGAGATGTGCAGGATAACGGTTGCGAGTTCAGAGAACTGTACGGCAACAGGGCCGACGGAGGACGGCTCGGGGCTGGTTAAGGTAACGCGCATGTCTACCTATACGGCAGATGGCGTGACCTATCCCTTCACGACAGGTTCTGTGACAGTGACTATTAATATTGGTAGCACGACGCTTAGTCACACCATTGCTGTGAACGTTGACATGAGTGTGGTGTGGGGCGGCGTTGAAACCACTGTCAAGGGCCTTAAGAGCGAGTTTGGCGAGCTGCAAAAGGACTTGCAGAGCGAGGCTCCTAACGTGCTGACGAAATATACGTCAAAAATAGAACAGACGGCACAGAAAATCTCCGCAAAGGTGGCGCAGGAGACGGTAGGTAGGCTAAACCTGCTGCCGGGCACGGCGTTTAACTTGGAGACAGAGGTGGAGCAGCTGAATAGCTATTTCCCCTGCAAGTTTGAGCCGTTGGGTGGACTCGAAGGCACGGGTGCGATGGTGGCGAGCCAGACAGGGGCGACTACCACGACATGGTGCGGCCTCGTATGGAAAGGTGTGGTCTTGAAGCCTTCGACATGGTATACGATAAGCGTCTGGGCGCGTACCGACAGCGGCTTGGATGATTTGATGTATCTCGGTGTACGACAGTTTGGAGCCAGCGATGGTATGAGCTATCAGTTTCTTGGAAAAGCTGGCGAGACACACGAGTGGCAGTTGTTTAGCCAAACGTTTAAGACAGCCAGCACAGCGGAGAGCTGTAACAACGTGACCATTGAGATGGGCATGAGAAAGAACGGCACGGGCAGATGCTGCAAGCTGATGCTTGATGAGAGCGACACCTATAATGGCTGGACCCCTGCATCCTATGCTGATGTGTCGTCGCGTGCGTTAGAGGCTACGGGTATAGACATCAAGAACAAGACGATCGACATGACGGCTGATAAGTTTACGTTGAGGAATAATCATGGCGAGAAGAGCTTTGGCGTGGACGAGGACGGAAACCTTGAAGCACGTTCGCTGAAGAGCGTGTCGAAGGACGGGTTGCTGACGGCTGTGATAAAAGACGGTGCTTTCACGGCGTTGAGCGGACTGAGCGGCGCGACGGCCTTCTTCGGACTGATAGACGGTCTGCCCTACTTGCAGTTTACCAACGCAGCGGGTGTGGTGTGCTACGCCATCGGGCCGAGCGGCGGGCAGACAACAGGCACTGTGGGCGTGCAGATGGTTGCTTGTGGCGTGAAATATAGCGTTTCAACGCTGAGTCTTTCTGGCAAAAGCAGCTACATGATAAACTACAGCGGTTCTGTGACGCTACAGAATTTTGGGTCTGAGAGCGCGAAGATTTATCAAAACAAATTGCAGCTCGTTATTGACGGATTCACGCAGACGCTCACGGCGAGCTTCAAAGACAGCAGCTTCCCCTTGACTGAGGTGGGCCAAGGCAAGGTCATGACGCTCATGCCCGGTAAGCTGATGCAGGCTGAGTTTGAGATAAACGCTATTGGTGAAACCATGCCTACGACAGGCAGCGACGGGTCAGCGATTGCGAAGCCGAGCGGCGCGAGGGGCTGTCAGCTGAAGCTCAACGGTGAGGTCATTGGTAAGGGAGCGATTAATTAGCCCCTATTTTTACCCTATGTGGACCACATGAGAAGATAAGTGAGAGAATAAACGAGAAGATAAACTTTAAAAACAGACGATATGAAAAGGATTGTTAGGGGCAACGATTTCACTTTGCGTGTGCCCGTAATGAAGATCGTGAACGGCGAGAGGGTGGCGTTTCCGCTGCCCGGCTGCACGGACATAAAGGTGAACATCGTGAACCAATACAGACGCATAGCCCTGAGCTACACCATCGACGTGAGCGAGGACAATGTGCTGCTTGCGCGTGTGGAGGGCGACAAGGTGGCTGTTGGAACCTACGCCTTAGAGGTGAAGGGAAAGATTTTTGGCAACGACTGGCGGTCAAACGAGTATGAGCAGTTTCAGATTGTTGACAACAACGCTGCTGGCGACACGGCGTTTGAGCCGCAGGAGGGCGAGGACAGCGTGGAGATGGACACAGCCCTTGTGGTGCTTGCTCCCGCGGTGGAGCTGGGCAACCTGATAAAGGATGCTGAAGAGACAATTGCCGACACCAAGGAGGCCTTGAAGGGTGTGGAGACCAAGATGGGCGACATCGAGCAGCGTGCCGACACAGCCATTGGCGCAGCCACGACAGCTGCCGAGAGAGCCAACACAGCGGCAGAGAAGACAGAGCAGACAAACGCTGCCGTGGAGAACGCAGAGAAGGAGAGAGTGGCTGCTGAACAGGAGCGTAAGACTGCCGAGGAACAGCGCAAATCGCAGATGCAGAGCAATGCCGAAGCAGAGCAGACACGGGCAGATGCCGAGCAGCATCGTGTGGAAGCAGAGAAAAGACGTGCTTCGGCGGAAACCATGCGAGCAGCAGCAGAAGAAACACGAAAGACGGCTGAAGCCGACCGCATAACAGGTGAGACAAGCCGAGAGAAGCAGGAGGCAAGTCGTGCGGCTGCCGAGCAGACAAGGGATGAACAGGAGACACGACGCAAGATAGACGAGGCAAAACGTGTCGATGCCGAGAATACTCGCGAGAGAATGGAAGCTGACAGGGCAAATGCCGAGACCGAGAGAGTCGCAGCTGAGACAACAAGAGCCGCAGCTGAGACATCGAGGGCGGATGCAGAAACAAAAAGGGCTGCCACAGAAACCAAGAGGGAAATGGATTTCTCTACCAAGATTGCAGAGGTTGATACCGCGGTGAAGAACGCCAAGACTGCTACAAGTGAGGCAGAGAAGGTGGATGCTACTATCACTGATGCCAATGTGCTTGAGGTTACAGGCAGGGATGGTGTGAAGAAAAGTCTTGAGCTTGTGGAGCAGGCAGAGGCGAGCGAGATGAAGGCGGATGTCGCCCGTATCAAGGAGAGTATTGGCGCATATTCAGACAGACCGAATATCACGTTGACGGCAAAGGAGAACAATGTGGCTATAAGCGCCGACGGCGTGAAGGTGGCAAAGACAGGCTGGGCCATCGCCGAGTTTACGGCAGAACTTGGTAATATTTATCTCTTCAATCCTGGAGAGACATCGAGTGATGTCTGTGTCTTTGCAGAATATATAGACAAGGTGGAAACCCGTGCCATTGATTATGCTTATACTTACGACGAGAGCGGCAGGGTGCTGACAGCCAAGGCTACATATAACGGCAAGACTTACTCTTATAGCTACGACTACAGCGGTGCGCAGACGGAGATAACCGATCAGAGCGGCAACACGGTAAGCTCACTTCCCAGCGTGTATACTACTGTTGTTGGTGCATACAGCCCAATGACAATCCTTAACACTGATGCGGAGCTGCCTGTGGATGGATATTGCAGGTTTGTGAGCAACTTTACCACAGCATCGTCCATAAAGATTGCAGTGAGCTACAAGGTTGGCAGCGCAGACCTTACTATGAAGGTGGTGAGAGACGGAAGCACGGCCAATATGTGTACACAGCTGGCGAAGATAAACAAGAAGGTGGATGATGTGAGCGCAAAAATACCTGATATGTGGGTTGATATATGCGCCTCTAAAAGAGTTGCTGTTACCATTGATAATAAACTAATATGGTTGAACCCCGGAGTTAACTATAGATTTGAGAACACCAAATCTATAGCTTTCGGGAAAAATGGGTCAGCTTTATTAGATTATGTAAAAAGAGTTGCATTCCATTATAATAAAATGGTAGAAATGATAAATTTTCAATGTTTTAGCATTTTTACTTCTGATACAGGAGCGATTTTGCAAAGTTCGCTGAAAAACTTAAAAGAATTAGATGTGAGTGCATGGGACACAAGAAATTTTAGATTTGGCAGAAATTTTACAGGTTTATACAAAATAAAAAAACTTGATGTTGCAAGTTGGAATACAAGTAATGCTACTTCTTTTTGGCAATTATTTGCACAAGATGCAGCTCTCGAAGAATTAGATGTGAGTACATGGGATACAAGTAATGTTACTAATATGAGTAGTACATTTCAAAGCTGTAATTCGCTTAAAGAATTAGATGTGAGTACATGGGATACAAGTAATGTTACTAAAATGAGTGGTACATTTTGGTTATGTGGTGTTCTTGCTTTAGATGTATCAAACTGGAACATCAATAAGTGTACTTCATTAGAAAGAACATTCTGTAATACTAATATTACAAAATTAGATTTAAGTAATTGGAACACAAGCAATGTATCAAGTGTTAAAGAGTTTTTAGTGAGAGCTCATAAAATAGAGACCCTCACCTTCGGCGAGAACTTTGGCAAGATGAAAGACGAGTGCGGCACGCTTGATTTATCGTCATTGTCGAGCTGGAAAAACGACAGCGTTAAGAGTTTACTCACCCTCTACGACCGTAAGGCTAACGGTATGGGAGTTATCATTATAAAGCTTCATGCCAACACGAAGGCAGTGCTCGGAGAGGATGGCATATCACAGCTCACGGCAAAGGGATATACTATAGCATAGTTTAGATTTTAGAATTATAAATTAAAAATATAATACAATGAGAAAGATTACAGCATCAGAAGGAAAGTACTTCACGCAGAAGAATATCGAGAATGAGAGTGGCAGGGCATTTGCCATAACGCTTTATCTTGCGGACAATGACTCTGCCGACAACTGGCGAGAGGCAACACAGGAGGAATATTACGCTTGGCAGAAGAAGATGGAAGAGGGCTTAGAGCAGCAAATCTTGTCTGATGGCAACGAGGAAAAGACTGAATATTAACATAACGTGTCGGGATCATGAATAAGACAAGACGTAGGAACCTTTTAGGAATGCTGGTGTATTTCACCATCGCTTTCGCTTTTGGCGGCGGCTTCGGCTTGCTGGCTCTTATCGTGAAGGAAGATAACGATAGATGCCATTACTATGGAGGAACGTGGAACCGCGGCGACCTTGTGCGCGGCTGCTTGGCTGTGGGCGTGGGCATGGGACTGAGATACTGGGTCTTCGGCCTGTTTTGACTGCTTTTGCAGACTGCTTAGAGATAAAACGGGCGGCGGGTCTTGTTTGGGTGGCGTTTTACACCCGACGGGGCTTTGCCGTGTGAGAAAAAATTAGTAAATTTGGGAAAAGGGAATTGACGGGGTTGTCGGGAGCTTTCGAGAGAGTTTCTTTGACCCCATCCCTTGAACCAAGCAAAGATTAAATTAAAAAAAGAACGATATGATGTTATTAAGTATTTGGGCCTTCCTGCTATTGGGAGGTTTCCTGTTGCTCACGGCGCTGCGCTTCGGCGTGCCCGACATGGTGAGCGGGGTGTATTATCAGCTCCAGCACACGACTGACAGCACGGTGCTGGGCGGAACGACGGAGCACAAGAGGGGATGGATCTTCTCGGTGGTGATGATCGTGTCGGCGTTCCTCATGATGGTGTGTATGCTCGACACGGAGAAGGGGGAGCAACCCATGGCCTTCTTGGGCTGTTGCGGCATGATAACGGTTGGGCTGGCACCTCGCTATCTTAGTGAGGATCAACGCGAGGTACACAGGGTTGGTGCTTTGGTAGCCACGGCAGGCTGCATATTTTGGTGTATTACGGCATGTTACCCTGTTACGCTCGTTATAGCCCTCGCGTATTTTGCAGGAATGACTTGTGCAGGACAGAAGGACGACGGACGGGACGTGAAGGCGTTTTATTGGCTTGAGATAGCGGGAATAGCTGATGTGTTCCTGACCTACTGGGTGGTGAGATTGTGTGGCTGATGTATAACCAATAAACGAAAAGACAGATGAACGGATTGGTACCTGAACAGATGAGGTTAGTGTGGACGCTACTGTGCTCCACCCTATTAGCTATTGTCGCGCCGACAGGAACATTTTTGGCTGCTCTGACGCTGGCTTGCATGTTTAATGTGTGGGCAGGGATGAGAGCGGACGGCGTGAGCGTGATAAGATGCAAGAAATTTTCGTGGGACAAATTTCTGCGGGCGTTGTATGAGTTTGCCGTTATCTTGGCTGTGATAGAGCTTATACGCGGCATCATGTATTTATGTGGTGATGACGGCGTGAGCCTTTATCCTGTTAAGATATTGACTTATGCGGCATGTTTCATTTACTTGCAGAACGCGTTAAAGAACTTGGTGAAGGCTTACCCGAAGAATAAGATGCTGTGGGTGGTCTACCTTTTTATTAGATGCGAATGGAGAAAGGCTTTGCCTGCAAACGTGGACGCTATGTTGGAACAATATGAGCAGCATGTGGCGCGAACGAACAGGGACTGCAAGGACTGTAAGAAAGGAAAGGAGGAGAAAGATGTGGAAGGTTAGTGACATTTTAGTAAGGCACATAAAGGCTACTGAGGACTACAGGAGCAAGGCTTATCTTTGTCCTGCTGGACGGTACACCTGCGGCTACGGCCACACTAAGGATGTGACACGGAAGACGGTCTGTGACGCGGGCAAGGCAGAACGATGGCTAAGGGAGGATCTGCAACCTGTTGAGAACTTTGTTAACGCTATCCATAACGTTAATACACAGGGGCGGTTTGATGCACTTGTGGACTTTGGCTTTAACGTGGGCCTTGGCAACCTGCGGTCGAGCACGCTGCTGAAGCTCATTCAACGGGGTGCTTCTGACAAGGAGATTTGCAGGGAGTTTGAAAAATGGGTGTATGCAGGAGGAAAGGTACTGAGCGGACTTGTGGAGCGACGCGGGTGGGAGGCCCAGCGATGGTGTGAAACGTAAAAAGACATTGACAATGGAAAACTACGAGGAACTGTTCAAGAAGATGGTGGCTGTGCTTGTGGGGTGCGTGCTCTGCTGGCTTATAGGCCACCTGTTTGCGAGCTGTTCGCCGGGCCGACAGGTGACGGGCAGCTCTCACAGAACGGACACGGTGTATGCCGTGAAGACGGTGAGGGACACGGCACGGGTCAGCGACTCGGTGATTGTGAGGGTGACGGCGAAGGGCGACACGGTGTATAAGACCAAAGAGACATGGCGAGAAAGAGAGAGGGTGAGATGGCGCGTTGACACGGTATATAAGGCAGCTGTGAGGACGGACACGATAAGGGTTCCTGTGACGGTGGAACGGAAGGTGCCGTTGTGGGAGCGCGTGACCTACAAGATTGTTGACGAGCTGTGGGACTTGACCAAGACCTTGGGGCTGATAGGCCTCTTGATAGCAGCAGTGGCGTGGGCGCGTGGGCGGTTGACGAGAAGGAAAGAATAAAGATAAATACTTTTTTCATAATTTTTTTAAAGGTTGTTAATTGTTAGGTTTTGGGCCTTTCCTGTCCGTGAGGATGGGAAAGGTTTTGTTTTTGTGTGCGGTAACATGTTACGATATGTAAGTTGACGGAAAAATTTTGAAAACTTAACAACATTTTACTTGATTACATACTGACAAATTGCTATATTGCAAAATATTACATAAAACAACGACTATGACAAAAGAAGAGCAAGAAGAGATAATGGAGCTGCTGAGAGGCAGGGACGTTAGCGAGGTGTTGGGTGTGCTGATGCACACAGGTAACAGATATTCGAGGAGGACGCTACGGTTTTTCAGGTGGTTTTGCAAGTGGGTGCCAGCGATGGTCATGCTGTTTCACATGTACGGCATGTGGGATTTCGGGCACAGTCCGCGCGAGATGTTTTTAGTGCATGAAGAGAACGCGGCGTGCTACGCCTTTATATACTTCATGGTTTACATTTTGCCAGTGGTGATAGTGTTGGCCTCGCGGTTCTTTTTCCTGTGCTGGCGTTACAGGATCCCATTCTTCTATCTGTTTGGCGTAAACGCTATACACATGTGCTACTGGTCATGGTACACGACCAACGCTATGGTGATGCCTCACTATTGTCTTACGGTGATGGTGCTGACGCTTTACCTCTACGGGTACGCCGATGACTTTATAAACAATACGCGGATGGGAAGAAGCTTATTTAACTCACGAGGTGCAAGATGAAGAAGCTATTTGGTTACAGGCTGCTCGGTCAGCTGTTGCAAGGTCTTGCAGATGCCTGCTATCGCGCCGACGAGCAGGAGAAGCGCGGTGAGAAGGTCACGGCTTGCGGTATGACGAACGAGGACATAGAGACGCTGTGTCAAGGACACGGTGGACGATGTGGACCAGAAGGACGGTTTTATCTTTAACAGGTTTTACGCGGACTGTTGCCATGGCGGTCTGCCGATACC